>Ga0272441_10000730_pt1 | contig 72786 bp, 91 predicted proteins | sample SSMProp6N_FD_193582 | JGI IMG/M metagenome (GOLD analysis project Ga0272441, IMG submission 193582) | Marine sediment archaeal communities from Little Sippewissett salt marsh, Falmouth, MA, United States - SSM-Prop-6N | ecosystem: Environmental > Aquatic > Marine > Wetlands > Sediment ...
TTTACGGGTATCTCTCGGTCTGTTTTTATGATACTCAAAGCTCTTCCTGTCCCAGTCTTTCCACTTAGATACGGTTATTAACGGAGATTTTGCTTTAATTAACCTGTATAATATTCTTCTCGGAACTTCCAGTAAAGAATCGCTCCCTACGTTATACACTACCTTTATTTTCTTCTCAAGCTTACGATTAAGATGAACCTGTATCAGTTTCTGAATTTTATCCCATATTACAGGATTATCAGGGGCTAACAAGTCTATCAAAGCTTTCTTGACCTCTTTATCTTGGTCAGCATAATATCTGGTAAATATAGTCCTTATCTCACTCTTTTGCTGTTCCGTCAGCTTAATTTTATCGTCCATCACCTATACCCCATTTCTTTCTCAAACTTTTCCTTTTCTATCTCCCCTATCTTCCTACTTGTATCTTGTGCCCATACGGTTTTAGCTACTGAATTGGCTGTCGCTATCTTGAGAGCTTTATCGATTCTCATCTGGTCTATCCAGTTGAACCCACATATCTTCTGGGTATTCCCCTCGTGCCAGTAAGATAAATGATAAAATCCTGTGCCATTTGCTTTCCAGATAGCAAAGTTTATATCCCTGCATACAGCATAATAACTATTAAACGTCCAGAACCTGTCAGGGTTCTTTAACTCCTTTATCAGTTTATCAGCCGTAGTTTCTGACTTTTTTTTAACTTTTAACCAACTTGGCAACCTGATTATCATTTTGTCAAATCCTTTATATATTTTAAAATATCGTCCCCGTCTATTACCTTAGTCTTCCCATATGTCTTTTCGTTCTGTCTAACCCATTTTCTTACTGCCGTATATATCCGTTTGCCCTCAGCTTTTGCACCCTGATTATATATTTTGTTCTGTTCTGCCCACTCATTATCCTGTTGTATAGCTCTTAATAGATTACCCATTTAATCCTCCTTTAGACACACCAAGAACTCAGCTCATCTATTAAATCATCTATCTCTATCTCCCCTTGCTCATAATCAGATATCAAATCTTTTAAATCTGACTTGTATACCATTTCCTCGCTTATTTGGTCATCGTGCTGTGAAGCTACTGTTTGCCAGGGCGTGAACTGTTTACTTATCTTCCCACCCGATACGTGGTCATAGATACAAGCACAATTATGTAATACTACCGAATAATCAAATAATTCCCTCGCTACTGCGTCTTTGTCCAGCTCCCCGTTCACTTCCACTATCTCAGCCCAGAACTCTTCATACTTTTTCATATAATTCGGTAGCCTGTCAGTTTCTTTAATATGTCCCTTAAGCTCTTCTTCATCAAAATACTTCTCATCATTACACTCATCCACCATATTATACTGCGTCTTCCCGTCCCAAGCGTCACAAGATTGAAACCAAAATACCTCATCAGGATACTTATCTATCTCATATTTCTGATTTCTTTTTAACTTTAAGTTGTTTGCTTTATCTTCTCCAAACTTTTTTTTAACTTCTGGGGCTATAAATGTATTCGGAAGCTTCTGACTCTGACTTTTTTTTAACTTTTTGTTATCCTTAGACATTTTTTTAACTCTCCTTGACTTTTTTTTAACTTTTTTCCTTTTCTTTACTTAAATTAAGTATAAAGTCTTTAACTTTATGAGCTAATTGATAATTTCTGGACTCCCACTCTCCGTTTACATCGTTAAAGAACTTAGAGTTCTTAATATCCTGTTCCGTCTGAAGATACACGGTGATACTCCCGTTTCCATAATCATCGTGACCTCCACCGTCTTCTGCTAACAAACCATATCCTTTAGCTCTCAGGGTTATCTTCCCGTCAAAGTTATTAGTTACCTCAAAGTCAACATCGTGAGGAACTCCGATATGCCACCCAAAGTCCTGCCCGTAGACTATCCTGTTACCCTCTTTAAACCTCAAGGTCTTCTTAGCTTCTGTTTTCATCGGTGAACCCCTTTAGCTATGTTCTGCTTCCTCTGAGCTCTCCTACGCTTACGCTCAGCCTTAAATTTGGTCTTTCTACGCTTATGACGGTTCTTATTCGACTTTACCATACCGTCAAAGCCTACATCAGGTCTATGTTCCTTTTTAGGCGTTATCTTTCCTTTTTTGGGGCTTTGGTCTACCATAATATCCTCCTGTTTGTTCATAATAGTTTCTTAACCATATCTGGCTAAAATCTGTAAATACACTACGCTCAAACCAGATATCAAATGCTTTCGACATTGATAAGTCCTCTCTTTCGTGCTTCGTCTTCCAAATCTCCGTATATCGGATAATATTCATTTATACCCTCTTCTATCGCTCTGTCTTGGTCTTGCTCAAAGAAATATGATGCCATTTCTCCCTGAAAGATATTAGGGGCACAGCAAAACGCTTGATACTGACGCTCAAGCATCTTCATAATATTAAGCAGGTGAGAATCATCCAGTCTGTTTATCGGAATCTTTTCCCCGTCTTTTGTCACCCAATTTCTCGGTCTTCCCATCCTTGCCACTTCCTTTAAACTTTATCTTCTTAAATTTCACAAATGGTGGAACAAGCACGATTCCATTACCACCACCCGACATAGCATTTTTAATCATCGTGTTTATATCAATTAACATTTCTTTAGTTGGCAATATATTACGCTTTAAATCCCCAACTGTAACTATCAACAATTCTGTATCCTTTAAAGGTTTTAGTTTAATCTTCTTCAGAAGTTTCTTCTTGGTTTTAGTATTATCTGTATTTTTTCTCATCCTATCACCATCTTTATCTCAAATTCTTCTCTCTTACCCAATTGAGTAGGAGGAACAGTCACAGGCAGGTCATATTTAGCTTTTCCCGCCCTCAAGTTACCAGCCTCATCCTCAAACAATATTCTCGGTGCTCTGCCTACCTTAGCACTACTTTCGGTGCAAAACAGCTTATTAGGGTCGTGAGGGTTCGGTAAAGTCCATATAAGAGGTGCTAACAGGCTTCCTATACCCCATATCTTAGTTAATCCACCCTTAAGCCCCAAGAACGCTACTCCATCCCAGTCATATTTAGTTTTCATCTTTCTGCCAAGCTTCATTTGACGCTTCATCTCTATTTCCATATATTCTTTGTCTACGTTATTAACGTTGCGAAGCCCCATAATAAACAGTTGATACTTCTTATAATCTACCAAATATTTATCCAAAGCTTCAGGTCCAACAATGCTTCCACCTGCACAGCATACAAGGTTATCCATTTGTTTACCTTTGTATTCTATTGTAGGAAGTTTTACCTCTACGTGGCAGAAGTATCCCGTTCCTATCTGGGTGAGAACGCTCGGCACGTCCCCGAATCCTGCTTTGTCTTGTTTTACGTGAACAAAAATAAAATCATAAGGTTGGATTTGTTTAAGTTTATCGGCAAATTCTTCTTTCGTAATACCTGCCATAATTTAAGTCACCTCAATTCAAATTTCTTAGATTTTTTTCAAAATTCTTTTTTAACTCCTCAGCCATTTCTAAAATCTGGTCTTCAGAATAATCTGAGTTATTCCTCATTATCTCCAGAACATCGTCTAAAAGTTCTGGCAACATAGCTTTAAATTTTTTCTGTATCTTAACTTTTTCTGACAAACATTTGATATTACTATGAACCTCTTTCTTTAATGCTTTCACATCACGCTTGTCTTCTATTACAACAGCTAAAGCCTGAAAGATAGTTAAGAACCTTTCTTCATCAGTCTTTCCGTCATCTGCCTTTATTAACTCCATTAGTGCTTCCTGTGTCTTTTCCTGAAACTTTCCCAGCTTTTCGATATATTTATCTTCTAATTCACTCATCGTCTACTCCTTTTTTTTGCTGTTCTCTTCTTTCCTATTGTTGAACTACCTGAACGACTTACACTCATTGAAAAATCATTAGGGGATTTAAACATATCCTTTTTACAGCTCTTACAATATTTACTGGCTTTTGACTTAGCTTCATATGTTTTTCCACAAATATCGCACTCCAGCTCTACTATTTTGCCCATAACTTTTCCATTTCTGCCTTATATTTTTTAATAATATCTGAATTTGTTATCCTTATAAGGTTTTCATAATTGTTTTCCTCAGCACCTTTAGTAAAATTATAGCTACCAGTATAAAGCACAACATTATCTATAATAAGAACCTTATTGTGCATAATCCCACCGTGAGCCCCACGCATTATCTTTACTTTATAACCTTTAGCTAACAACTCATCTATCTGACTATACCTACCTGCACTCTGAATCTTATCTGCAATTATCCTGATAGTTACTCCCCTACTCTTCGCACGATATATAGCTTCTACTATATCCTTTGAAGTCAGGGAATAAATCATACAATCAAGAGATACACCAGCCCCGTCTATATCTTTAATTAAATCTACACTACAATGATTGGGTGAGAAACACGCAGAGATATCTGGTGTCTGTGGACAAGTAACACACCCTGTAAACATTACCACAAAAGCCAAAATTACAACTATTCCTAATCTCCTCATTTATTTCCTCCTTAGCTATCTACTTTAGTAGTTTTATATATCTGAACTTCTGTTTGTTCTACCATAAACTTCTGACCACACCCCTCACACTTGGCTATTCCCATAGTGACAGCACCCTTTGTTATAGGTGACGCTTCTAATTTTACCGACCTAATATCTTTATAATCTTTACCACAATGAGGGCATTTAACTCCCTCCGTTCTGTATCCTTGAGGTAGCCCCATCTTATTCTTCCTCCTCTTCAACTTCTTCAGCTTCTTCCTTTTTAGGAATAACTCCACCGTTCTTAAGATAAAGTTCTCTTGTTTCTTTATCAATCTTCTTAGCAAAAGCCTTATCTTCTTTAAGTTTTTCAAGAACAGCTTTCTTCTGCCCTATCTTTTCTCCGTTATAAGAATACCACGTTCCACTCTTTTCAAATATCCCAACGTGTGTTGCACCCAGCATAATAGACTTTTCTTTATCAATACCATATCCAAACAGAATATCAAAGAAAGCCTCTTTAAACGGAGCTGACACTTTATTCTTTACCACTTTTGCTTTAACTGTATTCCCAACAAGAGCCCCGTCTTTTTCAATTTTATCCTTTCTCCTAATATCTATCCTTACAGAAGAATAGAATTTAAGAGCACGTCCACCTGGCGTAGTTTCAGGGTTACCAAACATTACCCCTATTTTTTCACGAATCTGATTGATAAACAGAACTACACATCTTGATTTACTGATAATAGCTGTAAGCTTTCTCATAGCCTGTGACATAAGTCTTGCCTGAAGACCCATATGAGAATCACCCATATCACCCTCAATCTCTGCTTTAGGCACAAGAGCCGCCACCGAGTCAACAACAATAATATCCACAGCATTAGACCTTACAAGCGTTTCAGTTATTTCAAGCCCCTGTTCTCCTGTATCGGGCTGTGATATCATAAGCTCATCAATATTAACTCCTATCTTTGTAGCATACTCAGGGTCAAGAGCATTTTCCGCATCAACATAAGCACACGTGCCCCCAGCCTTTTGGCACTCTGCAACAATACTCAAAGCAAGAGTTGACTTACCTGATGACTCAGGTCCGAACAATTCGATTACCCTACCACGAGGAACACCACCACACCCAAGAGCCATATCAAGAGTAAGCGACCCTGTAGGTATTGCTTCTATTCCCACATTAGGTGTATCCCCTAACTTCATAATACTACCCTTACCAAAATCTTTCTCAATCTGTTTAATTGCTTCTTCTAACGCTTTCTTTTTATTCGCTTTCTTATCCTTTCCATCTTCTTCTGGTGCACCTGCTGTTGCTTTTTTCTTAGCCATCTTTCTGCCTCCTTTTGTAATTGGCAATAGCGACATCTATCGCTATCTGATTTTGCATAGCTTGATTACGTTTCTTTTTCTTACGAGTTCTTTTACGCTTAATTACAGACATACGAATACCAGCACTATAAATATTAGTATAGTTGGAATTAACCAATTAAAGATAATTCTTTCAATAGGTGTTAATACTTTGCCGTAGATGATGAACTCATCTACCTCTCGGTCTGAAAGGTGCTTCATATACAGTTCTAATCCTTTCAATTCATTTAGTTTTTATTTGTTATACCCCTGTATGTATAACTCGTTTCAAATCTACTCATATCATAATCTATCTTCTTGCCTGACGTTTGTTCATCAAACGCCTCCCAGAAACTGCCTCGTCTACCACCCTCAGTATATTCGTGGTCAAAACGTTTATGTATCGCCAAACGAACTATTTTTGAATCAATTATAAGATTAGATAAAATCTTATGTGTTTTTAATGTCTTCTCTGAACTGGGTTTTTTGATTCCCCAATATTTTGCCTTGTATTCATCCTTATTCATTTGACAAAACTCCTTTTGTATCCTCATTATAATTATATCAAGGTTCAGGAAATTTGTCAAGAGTTTTTTTAAGTGGGTGGGCACAGGGGGTAAATCACAAGTAATAGACGAGTAAGGCTCATCCGTTCCATATACGGATACCCTATTCAATTTTGGCTTGGTATTTACAAGATAGATATTCATCGCCCACCCACCTATTCTAAAAAAGCTGTCAGCTTTAAGCGTTCAACTTTTATTATTTCACCGAGCTGAGCTATTTCATAATTTTTTCTTTTATTAAATATTTTATTTTCAGCTTGTTTTTTGGTAGATGCTTTGACTAAAAAAAGATGGTCGTCACTAAACTCTTCGTGTAAGGTTTCGACCTCAATAAGAAAATAATTGGACTTCATTTCGATTCTATGGCAATTATATCTGCCACTTCTATCATAAGATATTGCGTTTTTGCTTTATCATCATCCCGAACTTCTGACCCCGTATACTTAGCAACTAATACTATGTCACCTTTCTTAAAGTCTACAGGTTCAACTCTCGAACCCCAGTCAATGATTTCAGCTTTAGGTAATTCATTACTCATTTCTTTTACAGTTGACGGAACTATAATGTCCCCAACTTTATTCATTTCTTCTTTCTTTTCCTGATTCTGGTCTAAAGGTTTGACCATAATCTTACTTCCAACAGGTTTAATTTTCATTCAATTCTCCTCTCATCTTTTTTTTAAATAAACAGCAAGAGAAATATGAAATAGGAATTTCCTTATTCACGATTAAGGATTCGGCTGGGCTTCACCCTGCTTTGTGTCTATTTTAAGGTAAGACATAACCACGTCATTTCTGGTTCTCCTTTCGGAAAAACAAGTTTTGACATTCGTCTGATAGTTGACGCTGAGTGTTAGTCAGCTTCGAAGTAACCCATTCCTCACTACTTACCATTTATTTATTTTTTAATGAGAGAAACACGTGATGGGGATTGCCCTCTAACGGTGGCGAACCGATAAGGTAACGCTCCTTATTCTTCCTCATTAAGGTCGGAATAACCCTGCTCCCATTTCCCTTTCAGCCTTTGGCTTACTCGGTGAGAGCTTCTCCAATTGTCGAAGTAGCCCATACACTCACTACTCATTAAATCTCTGTTTTTAAAAATTGGGAGAAAGCCGATAAGGGAACACACCTTTCGGTGTTTGGTGGGAATTGAACCCACGACCTAAACTTTATAAGAGTTTTGCTCTACCAATTGAGCTACGAAGTAACCCTGTATCTCACTACCCAATTTTTTCTATTAAAGAACAATTTATTTTTAATGTGGAGAAAACCGAGAAGAGAACGTTAGTGCCTTTTCCAATTAGGCTATTCCCCCTCTTGGTGGGGGAAGTAGGATTCGAACCTACAATCTCTGCATCCAATTTGCGAAGTAACTCTATCTCTCACTACCACATTTATTTATTTTTAAAGTGGAGGAAACCGATAAGGGAATTGTTTGTATCCCCCGTAGGGGACATTTTTAGGGTTTGAACCTAATAAAAAACTTTTTGTAAGTTTTTATTAACCGAAGTATCCCTATATCTCACTACCACTTTTATCTTATGGGAGAAAACTTACGAGAGTTCTTTTTAAAATTTTTCACGAATTTTCGAAGTATCTCTTCGTATCACTACCCATAATCTTTATCTTTTAAAGAACATTATTTCAGATTTAGGATGAGTTTCCCCACCCTAAACCAATATTACAATTCTACTTTCTTAATCTTGTTGACAAGTGCTTTCTTATCCTGTTCTAACAACTTCATCATATCAAACACTTTGTCGCTAAATCCAGCAAGACAGTAAACCTGATTCTCTGGAAACTCAAGCGTTCCATATCCTGCTAAGTCAAAAGAATACAAGTGAGTTCCTACGCCATACTTATCTTGGTAGGTTTTGAAAGCTTTTGGAGCGGTTACTCCTGAGCTTCCCCATCCCCAACTTGTTTCTTTCCAACCCTGCATATCCGACATCAAAATTATTCTGTCATATTTCTTTTTAGCTCTTGTGAACGGATATCCAAAGTCTGTTCCACCACCGTGATTATTCTTAGCAATATGTTCTGTGATTGTCATCACGGAATCTTTTGGATTCACATTAACATATCTTGCGTCATCAGAAAACATTAAAAAATCACAGTTATTAGTTTTCACAAGCACAGCCGCAAACAACGCCCCAATTTCAATAGGTGTCTGTTTATCTCTATCACCATATCCAAATCCACCCATAGAACCAGAATCGTCTAATGCAACTAACATACTTCCGTCAAACTTAGGAACATTATTAAGAGAAATTTCTACAGCGTCATCGATAGCAACCATTATATCTCTTGCTCTGTCCAGTCTACTATTCTTAAACTCTTTATAAGCAGTATAAAATCTGAAAGGCAATACAAGAGATTTCTTGATTAGCTTCTCGTCCCTTAACATATCAAGAGCCTTATCAAGCATATCAGGTGACTGCTCTGCAATATTTCTTAAATTTCTTAAAAGAGCAAAGTATCCAATCTTTCTTGTGCCTACAAGTTCTTTCCAAGCGTCAGCCTTAAACTTTTCTTTCTCTTCCTCAGTCTTAGCTGTTTGACCAGCCTTTGTCAACTTAGTTTCCCAAGTTCCATCTGAAGAAAGTTTATTGTCTACAACAAGCTTTTTTAAAGCCTCAGCGTTCTTTTCTGTAGGTCTTGGTCTTACAAGATTGATAGCGTCAAGTAAAGATACTTCTTTTGTGCCACCCTTATATTTAGCAATTTGATATGCGTCAAACTTATCAAAAGCTTTAGCAAGACCTTTCTTTAAAGCATTAGGAAGAACAGCTCTCTTCTTATCTTTACTGTATTTATCAAAATAGTTTGCAAGGATTTCTGTGATATCATCTGTTCTGTAAACTACTTTATTAAAGAAAGATTTACCCCAAGAAACACCCTGTCCTTTGATTTCATTAGCAATTATTGAAGCAAGAGCGTGAGTAATAGACCTCATACCAAACTCAGTTCTTGCATAGATACCAGCCTTAGCACCAAATGATAAGTCAGGAAGCTTCTTTACAACAGCTTCTAACTGTTTCAAAGCTGTTCCAGAATCCCTGTAATACTGGTCTTTCACAAAGCTGGTTAGTAATAAAGACACTAATTCCAACTCTGGACTTTCCTTGTAAGATTTTCCACCTGCAAGGTTAGTAGTTTTTGTTCCTGCTTTCTTTTTGTTGAATTTGCTCATAACTTCACCTCTCCTGTTTAAGTGCCCGTCCCTGTAGTTGGACACCGAATATCTATCTTGTATATAATCTTATCAAATTTATAAGTTCTTGTCAAGTTTTTTTTTCATTTTTTTTAATTTTTTTTGCCTTTATTTATTAGTGTTTTTTAGAACCCCTAAAAGCTTTTCTCTTTTTTTCTTTAAAAAGAACAACCTACCACGTCTTCTATTTCTCTCTTTTCTTATTTGTTTATCTTTATTCTTCTTCCAATTATCTTTTGAATTTTTTCTTTGCTTCTCTTTATGTTCTTCTATTTCTTTTTTTGAAAGCTTTCTTTTCTTACGTTCTTGTTTGTGTTCCTTGTGCCATTCACTTAAAACACTAACAGCGTGGTGCAATTTGAGGTGTTCCTGATTAACAGCATAATGCAATCGATTATAACATTTATTCTTTATCTTATTAACAAACTCCCTAATTTCTTTACTTTGCGACTTTATTTTTTTAACCTGTTCCTTATCCATCAAAAACTTATACAAAGCTATAACGTCTTTTATATCTGCCGAGTCTACTAAGAACAACATATTCTTTTTATTACTAAAATTATCTTTTGCTTTCTGTAAACTCCAAGCTTTAATATCTGAAGATTTTTCAACAACTTCATTAACGCTACGGTTCTGCGTATTCTCCTTTAGATATTTTTTCATTTCCTCAAGCACAGACAACTTATTATCCTTATTAAGAATAAAATAAAACGTCTTCATAAAATATTTATAGTTACAAACAACAGGGTCTTTCTTACAATCTATATCTTCTTTATCCCCAAACAACTTCTCCATATCTTTAGTTGTCACCTGATATTTTCCCGTAATTGCATCATAACCTTTATTAAAAGCCTCAATGTTAATTCTATCGTTCTTATCTTTCTTTATCTCATTATTAACAAATGTATACAATCTTTTCAATACGTCAACTTTATCTTCCAGATACTTATTTATATCTTCCCTCAATTCCTTTCTATATTCAACCCTCTCTTTTTTCTTTGCCATACGCTCTTCATATTCTTCAGGGTTTAATATACTTTTCTTCCTATTAGAAATCTTCTTTAATTCCCCCTCTTCCTTTTCAATTTCTTGTTCGCACCTTTTTAATTCTCGCTGTGCCTCTTCATAGTTCATTTATCTTTCCTCCATTCTGGATTCAATTATGTTCTCAATTCCTTTTTGGTCTAACACACCTGACACTACAGCCCTAACCTTATTATCTTTATTGATAAACAAAGTGCTTGGTATCTTATCTATTCCTAAAATAACCCGTGATACCTTTGCTACTTTATCTTTATCAACGTTATATATTCTACATAACATTGTCTTTCCGTCAGAGTTCTTAACGTCCATTTTTATCAACTCATCTGTATACTCTTTACAAAACTTACAGCCATCAGCTATTAACACTACAAGCTTCTCTGTATTATCAGCCAATATCCCTTTAACCTCTTCTATATCTTTTTTCATTTGTTCCATAACTTGTTTCATATCTCATCTTCATCCAGACTATAATTTGTTTTCTTTACTTTAATATCTTTCTTACAACCCCTACATTTTTTCTCAGCTTTCTTAACACGCTTAGGCAAATTTAATTTATCCCCAAGCCAAGACCAAAAGTTTATATCATAAACTTCTATCATTTTTCGCATTTCATCAACGTCATTATTAAACCCATAAGTAGCATTTTGCTCTACAGCCTCTATCATATGAATCCTTGTAGAACAATAATGTTTTATATAACACCAATAATTTTTAAATTCTTCCATACGTTTGTTTGAAATTTTATAAGATAAACCAAGAATAGCAAATAACTTTTGACCCACTTCAGACCTTTGTTGTCTTAAATTTTTAAGCAACTTCGGAGTAAGTTTATAGGTATCAGACCACATACATATATGCTCTATCTGGCAAGTTATATGCCCTATAATTGCAATATACTCGTCAGCCATCTCGTATCTGTTTTTCATAGTCCTCTCATTTCCTTGTTTTTTGGTGACGCATAAGGGATTCGAACCCTTGATAACCTGATAGAAAGTCAGGTGGCTTAGACCACTTGCCCAATGCGTCCCATACTCTTCCTATCTTTGTAACTACATTATATGATTTTTTTAAAGGTTTGTCAAGCAGTTTTTTACATTTCTTTAATAAAACTTAGGGGCTTTAAAAGAGTTAAAGCTCCTCCGTCCACCAGAAGTATTTTCTTATATCTTCAGCAGTAGGTTCGCCCTTTGGCTCATACATTTCTACTACTATTCGCTTAACCTTATCAGGGGTTTTTTCTCTTGATAAAGTTCTCTCAATAAGGTTTTTATCATTATCCAGCTTACCACTACCCTCAAAAGCGTCCCACAATAACTTATGTAAATTATTTGTATCAGCGTTCTTTTTAAGATTATAAGCCGTAAGCTCTGCTATAACGTATGTATCTTTCCAGCTTGGCATACCTTGTTTATTAGCTTGGTCTTTTATCATCCACTCAAGCTCTTCTTTTAATTGTTTTCCGTCAGGAGTCATATACATATGTGGTCTTTTTAAAGGCTTACCTTTTCTATCACGAAACGCCATACGATATATAGCATTAACACTTAAAGGCATAGGCAACTCAAATCTATATTTCTTAATCGTTTCCATTTTACCACTTCCAAATAAATTTTTTCACATCAATATCTTTTATCCTATCGTTTAAAGAATTGCTTGTATCCTCTTTAGGCTTATCTTTTAATATCCTATTCTCGTCACCAATATACTGACGCTTCAAGGGTTTATCTTCTTTTATACTACCATCTCCAGTTTCTTCTACAGAAAGGTCTGCTATATCCTTTACAAGAGTATCGTCTTTAAGAAGCTCCTTTATTTTTTCTTTAGTTGTTTTACTTTCTAACTGACTTAATTTGTCTTTTTTCTTTTTCTTTTTATTCTTTTTAGGCTTTAAGTATTGCATTACATTATCTATATTCCACCTAAAATAATGTTCTTGTGCAGTATTATCTTCTTCACTACCATCATAAACTTCTGTGCTCATCATATTAGCTTTTATATCAAACCTTTCGTCCTTTGGATTTATATAATAAAAATCATTTAATATAAATTCAGTATCTGGTTCTACACCCATTCCTGCTTCTGGCAAAACAACACTCCCAGGCTTACCGTCCAATTCTTTACAAGCTTCTTTTGTCACATAGGCTAACGTAATATGTGGTTTATAATCTTTATATGTTGTAATATGTTCAAATTTATCCGAAACATTTTTATGTAGTTTATGTAAATCCTCTGATTCTACTTCTATGATAATCACATCATATGGTTTCTGGTCATCAGAAAATCTTGATAAATTACCAAATTTTATATTAACAGGATTTACCAAACCTAATATCTCATCTGCATTATGTTCTTTTAAACCATATAAAACTGTAGCGTGTATTTCGTTTTCACGACCAAAACCTTTTTCTTCAACATATAAATCTTCATCTTTAATAGTCTGTTTAGCAAAATTTCTTATACGTTCAGCTATTTCTATAGGTAGCTCTACCATTAAACACCCATATTTTTCTTCTGCACATATTGAATGTTTTATATTAGCTTCCACTACGTCTTTATTAAATGTAGTTACTGCTATCTTATGTATAGCGTCCCTAAAAGCTCTTTCGTCTTCTTCCCAAGCGTCATCATTTTCATCGTCTATATATAAATTATTCTTTTCCCAAGTATCCGAACATAATTCTATATGAACCTGTTCTCTTTCGTCCTCAAATTTTTGCCAATCTTTTGTAGACCATCCACCCAAAACTATATCGGCATACTTCTTTAATAAGTCCATATCTATTTTAAGCTCTCCATTATCAAACATCTTAACATATTCATCAACCTTATACCCCGTCACGTCTTTAACCTGCGTAGATTCTTTTATCATTGTTTCTGAGTGCTCTGGATACTTATTCTTTTTAAATCCCATACCCTTATACCATTTCTGTAATTTTTTCTTATTACCACCAAAATCTCCTGACGGAGTAAGCGTTACAACAAGACCGTGCTCTTTGGCATAATCAAGAACTAAATCCATTACTTGTGTGCCTATACCTTGTTGCCTTTCTTCTTTAGGAACAAGTATTTTATTAACCGTTATAGCTTTCGTGCTTGGGTGATAAGTAGTCCACAAAGTCACATTAGGATATTTCTCTTCTACTAACTTATCCAACTCCTCTATATTAACCTCCGAAGAGTTTACACCTTTTTTATTAAGAGTTTTTATACTCAAGTCTATCCTAAAATCATTATCTTTAAATTCATCCCACGTATTATAAATAAGTTTATCTCCATAATCCATAACAATAAAATCTTTTGGTGCATATTCTGTTATCAATTCTTCAGCTTTTGTAAGGTCTACCCCAGCCTTACATTCAATGTTAGCTGTTTCTTCATAAAACCAAAACCTTATCCAACCGTCACGTATCATATTATTAAATGTTTCTGAAGTTGTCGAACCTATTTGTGTATACTTTTTAACAATATCTAAATTTTCGTCTATCCACCAGCTATGCGTTTCAGGAACTCCCTCATTCCTAATATTAAAATCTGTGCCATCAGGGGCTATCCAATAAGCACTTCCTACCGCGGCATAAACATATCTTAAATTACTTGCTGGTTGTTCAAACATATCCTTTACTCCCCACACCTTAACGTCTTTACCCTCATAAGTTTTCTCTTCTATTTTATTTACTGCTGTTAGTTTTCCAAGCGTCACAGGTTTATCATCTTCTAACTCGTTTTCTAAAAATTTATCTAAAGCGTCAAAATCTGTTTTTGAACTAAACATCACATTAGTTCCATAACTCCATTTTCTTATACGAGCCCAACCACCTACAACCATTCTATCTAATATATCAAATGGACTTGCTTCATACATATCATACTTTTCATATACTTCTATGTCCTTATTAGAAAGATATGGTTCAACGTATTCCATATTTTCAGCTTCCAAAACCCATTCTGCGTGAACGTCCCCCACTTCTATTACTTCTCCTTTAGGTGTTATAAACCACCCAGCTATCATCTCTGCCTTTATTTTGCTACCAAATATTTTATCCCAAGTAGTATTATAACTTTTATTTAAAGTTAAGTCTTGCAAATTATAACTATCCATTATAATACTATCACCACTTTTTCCAATGTCCCCCATTAAAGGTTTTATTTTTTCTATAGCGTCCTTTCTATTCCCATAATAATTGACACCCCAATAATTCATATCGCTTAATCTTACAGCTATCCAACCGTCTTTTAACATTTCTGCTATAACATCAGCAAGAGCATAATACATTTTATTATCATATAGTTTTATCTTTTTATTATTAACCATATCCATCTGTTCATCTGTAAAATATTGTGACAACTCTTCAGCGTTGTCATATATCCAAGCTCTATGGTCATCCTTGCCCCATTTACCCAATTTAATATATGAGCTATCAGGCTTTACCCAATAGCCCTGACCTGGCATATCAGAAGCTTTTACATTACTTTGTATCTCTTCCAGCCACGTTGTCTTATCTTCTAAATTTTTCTTACCCTCGTCAATGACCTTATATAAAAAGTAATAATCGTGATTATCTATATCAAATATTTCATAGTTGCCATAATTCTCGGTTATCTTTATCTTTGTGCCTACTGGAAGTTCTTTATATAATATAACATCTTCTATATCATATGGGTCATCTGGGTCTGGCTCTGGGTTCTCCCCCCAATAATGAACCATTAACGGTTTAGTTACTTCTACCATCGTGCTACTTGCTTTTACATATTCTTCTTCTATCATTCCTGTTATCGCAAGTCTTACTGCGTGATTAACATCAGGAATTTCTCCAAAGTCACTATAATCAGCCATATCTAATTGGCTTAAAAGACCGTGCTCTTCTAAAAGGGTCATAAGCCATTCAATATTACCTGCCGTTGCTTTACTTGTGCCTACTCCTAACAGTTCTGATAAATATTCGTGCTGAGTTTCTCTTTCATAATCATCACTTAATCCCTTTTCAACTTTCTCTATTATCTTTTTATATTTATAAAACTCTTTCCAAAACTTTTTCCAATTAACTTTTGGAAATTCTTGGTTCTTTATTAAGCTTTCTATAAAAGAAAAAGCGTCTTGTCGTGATGATTTAACTTTCTTGTGGTCTTCTACTATCTTATTTATCTTTTTTAATATTGCTTTACCCCATTTACCATTATAAGGAACATTAACTGCTCGGTCATCAAGAAATACTAATGCTGTAGAAGATTTCTCATTTGTTATCTTATCATAAGGCACTTCATTCTTATCCAGCAACTTCTTTATCTTATCCCTGTCCTCTTTACCTCTGGCTGTGAATATAACTATCTTCCAACCATCTTCTTTTAACTCCTTTAATATCTTCACATTTTCTTCTATTAAATCTTTTGAACCAGTATAAGGATAATTATCAACAGCAAGAGTTCCGTCAAAATCTATACAGATTTCTTTCTTTCCAGCATTGATTATAATCTTTGATTTTATATCTTTAATAAACTGCAACGCATAACCGTGAACAGCGTCCCTTAAAGGTTCTGTCAATACAGCGTCATATATGTGTTGATAAGGGCTATCTTCACCTATAAGTTCATTATAAAGAGCCTCATTGTTTTCTATAATCCACATCACTAACTCTATATGTTTATCGCTTCTTAACTGGTCGAATTTTTCAAACTCATCATCAGAAGCCTTTTCTACATTTTTAACAGCATTTACATAATCTGTTAATAATTTTTCATCAACTTTAAGTTCACCACGATTAAGTCTATATTCATAATCTTCTACCTTTTTCTTATGCTCTTCATAATTACCTATCACAGACAGACTGTGAACCTCATACATAAACTGGTCAAAGTCTTCGCCAAAGAACTCGGCTGGAATTTGGTCAGCCATTTCAAATATTTGCTGGTCAGTAAGATTAGGGTTATTTTTCTGAATATTGATTTTTAATTCGGTGTGTAATCTTTGACGTTCCTTTTCAAGCTCTTCTAAAAGTTCTACATTATATTTAGAGTTCATCATATTATTAAGGTGTGTAAGATATTTATTAAGAACTTCCTCATCTATCTTAATATCGCTTATGGTTATTGCCTTACCATAAACATTACCAAATGCGTCTTCTACATATTCATAATCTTTAAGTGCATCTTCCACAACAAACTGTTTAGCATAATGATGCACAGCGTCCCTAAAATCTAAATCATCTAAATCATATTGTTTGTTTAGTTCTGGATTTAATCTCAAAAAAGCTTCCGTAAGTTTGTCGTGTAGGTCAACTCTATGTAAATCTATTATGATAAGTTCTTTTGTGTTATATTCTTTTTTAGCATAATCGTTTTCTTCTTGCCAAACAGAAATATATTCTTCTAATTCCTTTTCTGGGATTTTTATTTTATTACTGTTTAGTTTTCGTAAAATTTGTTTACTATTAGAAGTTATTTTATTTTTTAGTTTTTTTTTCTACTCTCTATTTCTTTTGGCGTTTCGTCATCACAAGTTTCACACTCTTCATTCTTCGTCAAATCCTTGCCGTCATCTGTGTGAGCCTCACAATCCATACCCTCTTCATATTCCACTACCATATCACGCCCACCCTCTTTAGCACAATATAAAGCTTTGTCCGCTTCTTTAAATACTTCTTCTGTGCTTTCAGTTTCTTCATAGCCCGTGAACCCAATTGATACAGAAATATTAAACCCATTTTCAAACTCAAGTGTTTTAACTTTTTCTCTTAATTCGTCAAGAAAAACTTCTGCTGTCACACTATCATCAGCAGGTAATAATAATATAAATTCTTCCCCTCCCCACCTGAAAGCAATTGTTTCTTTGTCCAGCATACCACCTAAAGCCTTAAGCACTTCATCCCCCACATCGTGCCCATAAGTGTCATTAACGTCTTTAAAATGGTCTACGTCTATGATTGCAAAATACAAAGACTCATCGTCTAAATCTTCTACCACTAAGTCAAAAGCATTACGATTATATAATTGAGTAAGATTATCTCTCAAAGCAAGGTCTTTCCAATATTCAATATCTTTATCTTTATCTTCATTCTTTATGTTCTGCTCGTTCTCTTCGTCAGCTTTAATGTTCTCTAAAACTCTATACTTATCTTCACCTAAATATTGTATGTTGATATATGATTTATCTATTATATTAGTAGCGATAGTTTTGTCACCACCACCTCGCCAATCTTCTACCTGATATCCAAGCTCTGCTAACTCAAGTTCAGAATATACTTTGTTTGCACACACCAAGTTTCGTGCATTAGCTTCTTCGATTGTTTCCTCTATGATAGCTTTCTTCTCTGGGTCTTTTTCTGTTTTAAGCATATCCTCTAATTCACATACCGTATGCTCTATTAAAAACTCAAAATATTTATAAGACTCTTCTTCGGTCATATTAGATTTCACCTTTTTAATATGGTATCGTGGTTCTTCTGCTTCATCTTCTCGAATTGTTTTATCTCTACTTCTCATACTCGGTTGAAACTCATCTAATAATCTTAAATAAACAGTATCTCCACCAGAACGAGTAAACCTTTCACGTATTCTATAGTCTATACCGTCATAGTTAATATAATTTCCAGGGTCGGTATTTTTAGCTTTCATCTATTCCTCCAGAGTTGCCTTTATAAAATAGAAATATATAACTAAAAAGAACAGGGGTAGACAAGCTACCCCCATTCCACCCTCTAATCCTCTTTCATCCCCTTAAACCTACTGTTAAAAAGGACTCTTTTTTATCTTTGTTGTATCTACTTCTTGGTCTTTATCGTAGATACCTATGTCGTTCTTACAATCAGGGCAGAATAGACCGAACCTTTGCCCGTCTATATTCTGCTTTTCTACCTGATTCCACGTCAGCCATTTTTCTTCCTGTTCTGTCGTGCAGGTTTTACACCTGAAAATCTTCTCATCAGGAATCTCGCTAATCTTCTTAATGTTTTCGTCACCCATTCTTCGATACCTCCTTTCTGGTCATCTCGTTTTCTAAGGCTTATTGCCTTTTTTTCAAGTTGATTTTTTCAACTTTCCTACCATATCCACGTTCAGTAAGTTCGTCTAATATAATTTTATTTAAATCATCATCGTTCTGAATACTATCAGAAAATTTATCATAAAGTTCTTCATAAGTCTTTTGCATCTCATTATTTTCTTCTTCTTCCTCATAATCTTCTATTGGACTTACCTCTTTTTTAAACTTTTTATTTCGTGGCGATTTGCCGTCTGGTCTATCTCCAGGAACACTATATACATTTCTCGCAGGTCCTAAGGAGTTTGTATCTTCTGAGGCGGGCATATCTTGACCACTCCAGTCAAACCCTGCACCTTGTCCAGAACCATCAGATTTAACCATCTTCCATTTTTTATCAACAACTTTCCAACTCCCCCCTATTTTATAATTGTTAATCTTCTTAACAAATAGGTCGGCTATTATTGTGCGTAGGTCGTTAGATTTAAAAAAAGGATATTTTGTTCTTACAGCTTGAATAGTTACGTCTATATTGAAATGACATTTCTTTAATGTTTCTAATAAATAATTTTCTATCGGATACCTGTTCATATCATTGTCCTCTCATTTATTCAGACATTAAAACCCAATCGTTCAATTCCGTATCGAAAACCCACTTCTGACCATCTGGTGCAGGAGTTGTTGGTTTAGGTGGCTTCTCTGCCACTATTTTATTTAACTCTTCTTCTGACAATTTAATCTCAAGCTTATCAACAAGTTCACCAAATTCTTCACCTTTGATTTTACCGTCTTTTATAGAACTTGTCAATAGAGTTATAACTTCTTTTTTAAATTCGCCATATGCCTCTGATTTATCAAAGTCTTCTTCTGGGTGCTCTTTATCAAAATCCATTACGTGTTTTTCATACATACTTAAAACAGACGATTCTATACTTTCTGGTTCTACTTTTTCAACACTAACATCGTCATATCCGTTTTCTCTATATTCATCTGCTAATTCTTCTGCTTCTTCCTTTGGTAAAAGATAATCATTAACTTCTACTCCACCAACCCAAACAGTATATTCGCCATACTTATTAGAAACTTTTAAAGCATATTCTTTTAGTTCATAATTATCAAAATAGTGGTCGTTTCCCTCAAGGTCTTCAACTACCCAAGCTTGATAAGGACCTTGGTCGGTAACAAAATATCCTGCGTCTTGTAATATTTCTACTGCTTTAGGAACAGTTATTTTACTTTTTCTGCGACCCGACTCTACTTTATTTACTACCTTTCTAAATAATCTTGCACAGTCATCAAGAAAGTCCTCAAGATAATCATAAGTTACTTTTTTATCATCATTAAAATTTTCTTGAATATATTCTGATACTTCGTTTAATTTTTCTACTCTTTCTTCTTCTACTCCTTGCCCTGCTAAATCTTTTAAAATTTTATAAGCACTTTGTCTTAAATCATATGCCCACTCCGTCACCTGTTCAGAATCTAAATCTACTTCCCTGTCATATTCTGCTAACCATTTTTCTATATCGCCCTCGTCTGCTGATTCTACCTTACCTGGCACAATGTCCAAATCAACAGCTTTCATTATATCTCCAGCCTTATTAAGCTCTTCAATAACCTTATCCTCAATATCTTTGCTTATCATATGTTCTTCATTTTTATATTTAATATTATCTGCATAATCAGATATCACTTCTAATAATTCTTTAACACCGTTATTCATAGCAGATACCTCCTTATCGTTTGCGTTTATGACCTCCATACCCTCAGCCTTAGCAAAATCATCACGGTCTTTGGCTGTTGCAAACCATTGAACATCTCTGTCAGCTACAGCGTCTTCTGTTTCTTCATTGTCTTCCCAATATTCTATTCCATATCTAAGTCCATTATTATCATCATCAAAAACATCTTCTGCCATCATATATTCAGCTTTCATTCCTTAACCTCCCTAACCTCTTCTATTTCATCTTCTTGTAGTGCTATATTAAAATCTTTTTTAAAAGACACTTTTACTTGCCTTATAGCCTCTTTTTCGCTTTCAGCTTCCCTATATTCTGTAAATTCCAGCTTTACGTCTACTGCATATTTTGTCATATTTTTCTCCATTATATTTCTTTATAAAATAAAAAAATATAACTAATTTTTTAACTAATAGCACCCTGTATTTCGTCTAATCTATTCCCAACATCACTACCCTCTGTTTTAGCTTTTTCTCTATCAAAATAAGCAAAATGTTGTCTATCTCCACCATATTTGACAGAAAGCCACCTTAAAGCCTCATCACCTTTATCTGTAAGAATAAACTGCCTCATCCCAAGTAAGACATTATGAAACTCTATTCCTACACCCTGTATCCAACCATTATGAATACAATATCGAAAAAGTTCTACCATTTCGTCCAATTTCATCTTGGGTGCTTTCATTCTCATCAGTTGTGCCTGTTCCACTACTTTATGTGGTTGTTTATCACCAAAAAACTTTAACAACGCCAATATGGTTGCTTCAGGAAATTTCATATATCCTCCTACACTTTTATTTTATACAGAGATAACACTTCAGTTAAGTCGTCTGCTATTTCACGATACTTCTTTTCAGGTAACCTTTTCTTAAGAACGCCTCTTATAATTATCAATAACTTACTCAACTCTTCTTTTAAAAACTGTTTATGTTGATTGCTCTCCATCATCGTAAGCTTCATTTTATCTTCTTTTTCTATAATGTCAGCCAAAACTTTCTGTTGATTCAATAAAAGAGCGTCCATCTCAGCTATTATCCTTTGAGGGTTTCGGGTTTGTTCATTTACAACTGCTGTAATTCTCTCAACCCCTATCTTTCTCAGCCACTCCATAACTGCCGCTTTATTTTTATAATCCACAACGTTCTGTGGCATATTTGTAAAATTATTTACCATACTATTATCTTGCTTACTGGGAACTTCTACTTTTGCAGGAATAAGAATATCAGACTTTCTGCTTTCTTTCAGCCCGTCTAAATATTTTCTAAGCTCTTTAATGTTAAACTTTATATCGCCTTTATAATATCTCTTTATATATTTCATTATATCTTTTTCGTCTAAGTCTTCAAACTCCATAAGCATAGCCACATCATACAATATGCTCTTAGGCAAAAGATATATTTCTTTAATACTCATTATGTCCAGAACTCCTTTTGTGTTTTATTATGAATTTTTCTTATTTTTTTTGCTAAACGTCTTATTTCTAAAGTTATATATACCTGAGTAGTTTCTAATAATCTTGCTATATCCGTAACCCTTATTCCTAATAATAATAACGCACATATTTTTTTTTGATTCTCTGTGAGGTTTTTAAAATAATATTTATAAAAAATAGAAAAATCAAAAATTCTATCATATAATTCAAATCCATTTTGATATTGTTTTAACGGTCGGGTGCTTGGAAGAAAAATTCCGTTCTCATCTATATCGTTTAAGTGTTCATTTTCCGTTTCGGAAAATCGTTCATCTCTATCTATACGCTCGTCTTCCATATAAATAAGATTATAATCTCTCTCGAAAAATACAGTTTCATTCTTTTTATAAAAATACTGAAGCATATGTAAATTATATTTTAATTTATATCTTTGTTTCTTTATATAAAGACAATAATAAGCAGGTTCTACTTTTCCACTCTTACGAGTAATACTACCAATTTTTTTCAATCTAAAATCATATTTACTTATTTCTTTAATAGGCTCAGGTTTAAAATCTCCAATATTATAATTCCAAGATTTCAGTTTAACTTTTTGATACGAACCGTCAAATTTTCTTCCTATTCTTTGTAAATAATATTTACTTATTTTAAATTTAAAATCATTAAAATCTATAGGACACTCTGTTATAATATAATAATCAAACACAGAAAAACTTATGTTTTTCTTTTTAACAAAACTTATAAACTTATTTAAAATATAATCATTCGGAACAGCATAACAAAAACCCTCAACCATAAGCATTTCACCCTCAAACAAATTTTTTTCCTTTCTTTCGGTGCTCTTCTTTTAATTTCTCTATTCCTCTGGCAGTTCGATTGAGCATCGTCATTTTACTCTGCAACATAGCCTTTCGCAACTGGGGGTCGTCTAAATCTACATACGCCTGTATTTGAGGCAGTATCATAAGAAAATATGTATCAAAAGACATCACGTCTTTTAGCCCACACGTATCATAAAACTCTTTCGCCATCTTATGTATTTTATTTTCGTCTAACTTATGCTTTTTATATTCAGCCATAATTCCTCCATACAGTAAATTATACTGTGAGTTATTTAATTTGTCAAATATTCTTAATCTGTAATTCGGTTCTAAATGGGGCTTTTTTAAATTTAACTTTTGAAGCAAGTATTTTATCTTTCTTGAGTATATCTTTTATAGGTTTAATTCTAACACTAACCGTGTTATTATCAGCTAAACCTAAAACCCTTGCCTCCTCATAAGTAATTGTATCCTTTTCGATTTCCTTTTTACTTAATTCAAGCCCCAGCTCAGTTAAAGGAAGTGTGCCTCCACTTGCCTCTATTTTATCATATATTATTTCCTTAACTTGTTTTTCCATTTCTTCTACAGCCTTTCTTCTACTGGACACTAAAGTAAAAATATTAAACAACTGTTCATTATTCATATTATCTGTTTTCATATGAAAATCTCCCAGAAAAGCCTCTTCTAATTCTGGACAATCTTTTCTATTAACACAATCCTGACAATAAGCACCAGCCATTAGTCTATCTTCGGGATATTTTATCGGCTTATCAAATTCTTTTATATGTTCTAAATCAAGATTAACATAGTTAATTTTAAATATAACTTTTTTATATCCTTTGCCAAGAACATAATTTATTATTATCTTCTGCCACATATATAGTTTAGACGTGCTATAATCATAATCATCACAAAAAATTATAAATTTATCTTTATCTCCCTCTTTTTCATATTTAAAATCTAAAATATAGTTCTTAAGAATAACTTTCTTATCTTTACCTTTAACCTCTGTGCCGTCATCTAAATCTGGGCAATACTTTACTTTTGTTAAATTTATCATTTTCTCCTCCTAAAATAACGAACCCATATCTCCGTGTTTCTTTTTCTTCTTCAATTGTTTTCTCATCTCAAGCAAATCGTCTGTAGTATAATTTTTACCAAAAGCGTTCTTAAAAAATCCGTGTGATATTAGAACTTCCATTACCGTTTTATTAACCTTGCAACGCTCTAAAAAATCTTCAGCGTCTTTATAAGGTTTATTAACTATAACTTCTATAATACTTTTTTCTCCAATACCCTTTAAAGACTTAGCCCCTGGCAAAATTTTACCGTCTTTATCAAGCTCAAACTGATATGTTATTTCATTAAGATTATATGGCTTAATAACAAATCCTTGATTTAAACACTCATCTATCGTAGCCTCAAACTTTGCTTGTTCTTTTTTCTGACTAAGTTCAAAATTGTTCAAGGTCGCTATAATAAAATACTTACGATAATAACATTTAAGATAAGCCATTTGATATGCCAATAATGTATAAGATACACTATGTGATTTATTAAACGTATACCCAGCAGACTGCTCAAGAAAAGCAACAGCCTCTTCTACGTCTTGCTTGTTATATTTTTCATACATATAATGATAATAATTATGTTCATTAAGTAAGTCTTTAATGCTACACTTCTCAAGCTGTTTACGATAAATATCTGCCTCTCCCACGCTTATGTCCATCCAATCTGATAAAATAGATATAATCTGTTCCTGATAAATTAAAAGCCCATATGTTTTTTCCAAATGCTTTTCTAATAATTTTGGTGTTTTATATTTCCCACCAAACCTACGACTTTCATATTTATCATCTGTTTTTATAGACAAAGCACCAGGTCGGTTAATAGCGTTAATTTCAACAAGGTGTTTAAACCTATCAGGTTTCATTCTTTCTAACATTCCCATTATTTTAACTATCCTCCACCCCTCCTTACGTTTATAACCTTTCATAGACGGTGTATCAAATTGAAATATATTATTAACGTCTATATCTCTAAACATCTGTAATATATTCTGGTCATTTAAATCAAGATTATGTATATCTACATCTTTATTCTCGTGCTCTCTTATAAGCGTAAGTGTGTCATCTATAATATCAAGACCTTTGATTCCAAGTATATCCATCTTTAAAAACTTCTTACTCGTAAGAGTATCCCCGTCAATAGCACTTACTACTTCCTTTGCTGTAGCGTTATATACCGTAGGCATATATTCATAAACTGGCTTATCTGTAACAACCACACCAGCCGCGTGTGTTCCGAACTGTCTTATATTACCCTCCAGTTTACTCGCTATCTCAAAATACTTACTATATTTTTCTTTTATATCCTTACGCTCTATATTTTCTACAACAAAGTTAGCTTCTTTAAACGGAATATTATAAATTCTTAATACATCCTTTAAAGCATTTTTTAACTTAAATTCCACATAAGAGCCTATCTGAACCACGTTCTCTTCGCCATACTTCTTAATATAAGATAAAACCTTTTGACGCTGTGACTTTTGAAAGTCAACATCTATATCAGGCATTTTTCTTCTTGTAGGATTTAAAAACCTTTCAAAAGAAAGATTAAATTTTAAAGGGTCAACATCAGTAATATCAAGCATATAAGCTACAACCGAACCAGCCGCACTCCCACGACCACCACCAACAAAAATATCACTCTGTTTAGCCCAGCTTACTATATCTTGCACAATCCAAAAGTATTCTAAAAAACCAAGTTCTTTAATAACACCATATTCATATTTTAATCTTTTTTTATATTCTTCTATGGGTTTTGCTTTAGGTTTTTTTTGAAGATTTTCACGTATAATATTCTTCATTGTTTCTTCTTTAAAATCTACTTTCGGGAACACAAACTCTTTAGAATATATTTCATATTCTTCAACCTTATGTGATATTTGTAATGTGTTTTCCAAACACTCTTCTACAACAGGCTTTTCAAAAACATCACTCATTATCGTTATTATCTCGTCATAAGTTTTAAGATAAAGGTCTTTATCGTCCATAACCCAACCTTTACCGTTCTTAATATCTTCTATAGTTACTTTATCATTTATGTTATGAAGTATCTGCTGAATTTTATAATCTGATTTATTTATATAATGAGTATCGGTTGTTATAATACTTTTTATATCGTGTTTCTTAGAAAGCTCATACATTAACTTCCATAAGTCTTTATAATGACTTGTTCTTGATAAAGCTATATATTCAAAATAAAAGTCCTCACCAAATATATGTTTAAGTCTTTTTATGTTATTTTCTACCTTTGTGTTGTCTTTTTCTAATAATGGTTTAGCTATAATCCCCGAAGAACAAGCCGTAGAACATATAACGTTTCCACCCATTTGTTCTAAATTATTCCAGTCTATTCTTGGACGATAATAGAATCCATTCTTATTTGCGTCATATTGAGCTTTAAGGAGTGCTCTATAGCCGTCATAATTTTTAGCTAATAAAAGAATATGATAAGGCTTATCTTTTGTAGTCTTATCGTCAACAAAATAAGCCTCAATCCCTATAATAGGTTTTAACCCCGATTGTTTACAAGCGTCATAATAATCAAACACTCCTGCGAGAGTGCCGTGATTAGTTTGTGCATATGCTATACCGCCCATTTCTTTTACTTTCTCAAGATATTTAATGGGCTTATACATACCATCCTTTAACGAATATGTATCGTGATTATGAAGACTAACGTATTTTTCCATTGGTTTCCTTTTTATTTGGCTACGGGGGGTGGGCTCGAACCACCATTCACAGATTCAAAGTCTGTTGTCCTACCATTGGACGACCCCGTATTTATTCACACAGTTCTTTTCTCAAAACTTTAATTTGACAACTCTGTGCTTCTGTCTTACTTTCTAACGCTTTAATCTTTGCCTCATTAAGGTTCTTGCGATGAATAAGATAATTCTGGTTCTTTTGAAGCTTGACTATTTGAGTTTTCATCTTTTCAACTTCTTCTACTTTTGAATCATAGTCCAGCCTAAAATCATCCAGATTTTTAATTGTAACCTCTATCTTGTCTTTAACTTCGCCTAAATCCTTTACTATATCCTTTATTTTACTATTTAATTGTTCGTTTGTCAAGGCAAAAATCATAAACACAACACAGGTTATTGCTATTCCCAAAAACGCAAGAAAATTACTATCCTTAATTTTTTCTTCTTCTATCGGGTTGCTCTCTATTTGTTTGCTTGTAACAACTTTCTTTTTCTTCATTTCCTTTCGGTTCTTAGCTTTTTTTCTGATACTCAACTGATTCACCTCCTCTCTTTCCAATTTCTTCTATTTTCTCATTAGCTTTTATTTTCTTTACTAATTCATATCCGTTCATTAAAGAATATTCCGTTCCATTTATCTTTACTTTGTTTGTAAAACCCACAATAGAGTGAATGTCTTTGACCTTAAATCTCCAAATGTTTCTGCCGTAAATAATCTCTAACCAATTTCTTTTACAGCTTTGAATTTTAATACCACCAAAACTGTTTATAATATATTTCATTCTTTTGCGATATTGGTTATTTTTTTAAGGTCAATATAATCCTCTACCATTAACTCCTTATACTCCTTTACATCAGGCTGAACTAAAACAGGAGCTCCATTCTCATTAATAGCACAATGAAGAAGACAATGTGCCATAACATAAATCTGGTCAGAATCGTCTAAATCATTCCAATATGCTCTGTCTATTGCTATTACATAATCTACTTCAGGCATATACAACTGAAGCAAATCTTTTACTAACATTACTTTATACTTCTTACTTTCCAATTCTTTAACGTTTGTGGTAATAAAAAATTTCATAACGTGTGGTGACTGCAACTGAAATGTTCCTGTTTCAAAAATCTTACCTGCCAAATCTCTCAGCTCTTTTGATTCTTCCCAGGGGTTTTTGTCTTTTGCCATTTCTTCCTTTAATTCATTTTTGCTTACCATCTTTTTCTCCTCTCCTTTTTTAAATTTCTGGTGGTGTTATTTGCTTAACTATATCGTCTATAACAATTGATGCGTCTAAAATTTTATTAACAGCTATTTCTAATTCCCTTTTAACTTCTGGAAGCTTTAACATCTTTTTACTCTTTAATATTTTTTTATCTTCTTTTGTTAAATCCTGCTTAAATAAATCGTCTATACCCAAATATTCAAACGGGCTATATTGCTTAATAAAAGTTAAATATTTTTCTGGATTCTTTACGTTACCCTCATCACGCTCTTTAAGGTCAAGATTAAAAAGCTGTGCAATACCCGTGCAAGAATAAATTTTATCCCCCAATAAAAATTTCTTAGGATAAGTAAATTCCCCAACCCAAAATCCTGTATAAAGGTCACGATATATCATACACTCAACAGTATAAGGCACTCCTTTAATTATTTTACTACCTGCCTTTACAATACCTCCCCCTGTGGTCTGTGCTTCTGCTCTACTCACAAAAGTGTGTGATTTTGAAACCTCTACATCAAAAGCTAACATCTTTTGATACTTCTTACCTTGTTCTTTTTTATAATTTTTTGCATACTGTATTCCTAATTTGCCAGTTCCATTAGCTCTTAAAAAATCTATAAGCTCCTGAAATTCTTCTGGAGTTCTGTCAAACTTTTCCAATATCTTTATTACGTTTTCTGATAAACTCATTTCTTTTCTCCTATCCAAGAATTTTCACCATCCGAACTTACTATCAAGTGATTTTTAAAATATCTTTTCATTTCGTCATCGTGACTTATAACAAATATAGTTTTATCTTCTGTATCCAAAAGACTTAGTATATCTGTTATAATTCCACTATTATGACCGTCTATTGGGTCAAAAATTTCATCAAAGAACATTATGCTTATATCAGTCTGGCTAAACTTTGAAAACAATTTATACATAGCTATTTGAAATACTATTTCAAATACTCTACGTTCACCTTTTGAAAACTCTTTAAGTTCACTTTCTTGACCTTTTCTCACAACTCTTATTTTCATTGTGTTTCGTTTGTCAACATTAAAATCAGTATCAATCTTTATAGTCATATCATCAAATATTTTTATTAACATATCATTTATCTCGCCTTGTAAAAAGTCTACTATTTTAGCAACAGCAAATTGTTTAAGCCCATCTTTACCAAAAACTTTCTTAATAACTTCAAAGTCTTCTATGTTTTTCTTTAACTTATTATTAGTCTTTTTATATTCTTCCAGCTTTGCCTGTTTATCAAGCAACATTTTATACTGAGCTTGAACATCTGCAAACTCTATTTGTTTAGTTCTAATATCCTGTAACGAAACCTTTGAGTCTTTATATTTGCGATATTCTTTATAATCCCTTACAAACTTTCTTATTTCATCCCTTAAATCTTTTATTTGAGCCTTAACATCATAATATTTTTTCTTACCTGCTTCAAAATCTACCTTTTTGTTATCATAATCTATCTTTGATTTTTTCTTAACCTTTATCTCTTCCTCAAGCTTTTTAACTAAAACCTCATATTTTAAATATTCCTTTTCTGCTTTTTGCCTTTCGCTTTCATACTTCATTTTAAATTTACCACGATATTCTTCTGACAAATCAGAATCGCAAGTAGGACACTTCGGTGTATCAACAAAGCTATTTAATTTTTCACAAGCATTATCTTCCTTTACCCCAGCCTGACTGCGTTTGTCTTTAAGTGTGCCTAATTCTTTTTGTAGCTCTTCTATTTCCTCGTCCATATTATGCTCGGCAAGTTCCTGTTTTATAACTTTTAATTTTCTTCTACGTGATTTATTTTCGTCTATCATCTCTTTATATCTTGGTGCGTCTTTATCAACTTGTTTTTTAAATTCAAGATACTTTCTAATTCCATCTTCTTCTGCCTGTATATTTAATAACTCTCTTCTTGTTTTTTCTTCTTTTATCTTTACTTTGTCTATATCTTTTAATTCTTCCACATATATCTCTATCATTTTATCAAGTCTATTTTTATTCATATCACTAAGCTTATCTTTAACCTTTTCATAAAGGTCATCTATAAAATCAATACTTATTAGTTTCATAAGAATGTTTTTCTTTGAACTATCATCTAAATTAAAAAACGTATTATCAGAATCAAAAATATAAGTATAAGCCAACATATCATAATCAAGTTTAAGTCTATTGTTAATATACTTCTGCATTTCTGTCTTTCTTCCCATATGAGGGTCTGCGTCACCTGTTTGAAACTTTACACGCTTATCTGTTCTGATTATTTTATTATTGTCAAACTCAAGTTCTACTTTAAACTTGCCCGTATGATATTTAGAAATATCATTTAATCCCCTAATAGTTTTTCCAAAGAGAGCAAATATAACGAGTTCCATAACAGCAGACTTACCAACTCCATTAGACTTACTAAAGTCCCCATCCGTATTAGCTAATATAAGAAAAGTATCTTGCTCAAAGTTAATATCTATTTTATCAAACTTAAATACGTTCTCAGCATATAATCTTTTTATTTTCATTTATCTCTCCCAACGTCTGGTCTTCCAGTCCAGCCACAAGCCTCACACAAATAAATTCCTAAATTAGGTCTTACACAAATATATACACCTCTACCACAATTACCACACAAATAACCAAATCCAATTTTTATCATTCTTCCTCCAACAATAACTGGATATCGCCTTTTTCAATATAGTTTCTTACACGGTCAAATAAATCTCCCCTACCCAACGTTTCAAGATATTCCTTTAACAACCCATCAATATTTAAATTCTTTGTGTCTATAGCTTGTTTTTCTGTCACATACTTAATATTCATTATCTTCTTTTCCTTTAACGCCTTAACTATTTCCTCTTTATCTTTCATATCTTTAAGTTCTAAAATAATATTTGTTCGGTCATCAACGTCTTTCAGGTCTTCAAGGGTCTTTACTACTTTTTGTTTAATATTATGTTTTACATTTTTGTATATTACTTCTCCGTCTTTTATTAAAGCTATTTTATATTCATACTCAAGTTCATCAAGTTTATGAGGAACAAAACTTCCAAGATAAGTTATATTGCCTTTTTGCTGAAACTTATGTATGTGACCAAGTATAAATTGTTTATCATCAAGAGAACCATCATAATCTAATTCGCCTTTAAGTTTTCTCTTTCCCAACTCATACTCAAAACTAAAATGCCCTACAACATATTTTGTTTTTACGTTCTTAACTATTTTTCCCAGTTTATCAAAATCAAAAAGATAGGCTACCAGCGTTACATCCCCTATTACCTCATACTCTGATACTATTTCGTCTTGCAAAAAGGGTTCTATGGCTACAAGAGAGTTTTGTTCAGTAGCATTATCTATATCGTGATTACCAAGAATAAATCTTTTAGGAATTTTAATACGGCTAACAAACTCAGAAAACACTTTACGAAATTCATTGTGGGGCTCTGGGGAATTAAAATAATCCCCCAGAAACACCACCATATCTTCTTTGTTAATTAGCTCTACTAACTTATCCACTTTTTCTTGAAACAAATCCAGCGTTTTAATATTTCCCAGCTTTGCGTCAAGGTGTAGGTCGCCAATAATTATCATATATCGTCTTCCTCAATTTTTTTTAATGTTTCCTTTGGAGCTTTTTCTTTTGGCTCTGCTGTTTCTTCTTTTTTCGCTGACTTCTTTTCTTCTTTCTTTTCTACTGGTTTTCCTTTAGAAAGCTCTTCTACTTTAACTATCGCTTCGTCTAAATCTTTTGGGGGGATATCCCCGTCATTAACTTTTTTACAAACCTTACTAACATTAGTTGCTACGGGCCAAGCCAACTTAATTATATGCTTGTTATTAACAAGCTCATCAAACTCTCCCTGAATAGTCAAGGAAGTCCTGACACTTGAATAATTTCCAAGATTTTTAGTCTGGCTATGTTCTATTGTTAGTATTATCGGTGTCTGTCTTCTTTGTTCATCTCCCATAACGCATTACCTCCGATTAAAAGTCATCAGCGTCAGAGCTTGGTGCACCTTTAGGGGCTTCGCTTTCAAACTCTTCGTCTTTAGGTTTCTGTTCCTGTGGCTGAGCCTTTTCCTGTATTTCCTGCCCTTTTCTCAAAGGAATTACATTTACAATCTTAGGAAAAGACTGTGCAGGGTTTTTAGTGCTGGGTTTATTCTCTACAACAATTTTGCATTGTTTACCTACAAAATCGTCTGTATCAAATGAAGCACCTAAATCAAAATCTTTACCACCATTAAGGGCACTAAACCACTTATAAGTTTTTCTTCCTATTGCAACCTTTTTATCTGTCATACCCGTAATAGTATCAAACGATGCGTCTTCAGGAGCGTCCAACAATTTAAAATGAAAATAAAACACATCACCAAAAGTTGACGTTCCCTCTTCAATCTTTTCACACTTTGCTACATAATCTCCGTCAGGGATTCCCTGAGATTCTTCAACTGTTACTTTTGCCATTTACTTTTTCCTCCTTATGGAATTTTAAAAAATCTTTTTTTATAGTAAAACCTCCGTTTACTACTGACTCACCACCTTTCTCTTCTATTTTGGCTTTATAGCAAAAAAAGTTTAAAAGCCTTTTATAATCATAAAAGACTTCTCCGTTCCACTCACGAACCTGAGAAACTAATATGAGGTTTTTCTTATTCCTTTTTACTAAATTAAATATCCTCAAAAGAACATTAGCGTTCTCTTCTATTACTGTAGCAGTCAAGCTATCAATAATAAAATAATCTACATCATTAACAAGCCTTTGCATCAACTTTAAAATCTCTTCTGCGTCATTTTGATTAGTATAAATAATGTTTACGTGTTTTCCCATTACACCCAAAAAAGGATAGGGAGTCGCCTCTGTATCAAAATATACAACAGCCTTATCTGAATTATTATTTATTAACCAATAACAAAACAACGTCTTACCGACAAAAGGCTCACCATATACGTTCACTATATCGCCCTCTTTAATAACAACACCGTCCACTATATTAAGCGTATCTTGGGGCTTATGTAAAATATCAAGAAAGTTAATCATTTTGTTTTTCTTTTGCCACAGGCAACGTTCCCATCTTTTCCTGTATCTGCATAACAGATACCTTACGACTAACTTTATTATCAAACTGGTTAATCAAATCAGCAAATATTTTTACTCTTCCCAATAACTCTTTACTTTTTATAATCTGCTTCTCGGCAAAATAAATATATTTATAACAGTCTTTAAGTTCGTTGTCGATATAAGCGTTCTTCTCTGCTATGTTTTTAAAACTCCCGTCTTTAACTTCTTTACTTATAAGCATAGCATCGTGAAGCTCTTTATAAGAATTTTGGAATGTTTTTAACAACGCCTGTGTAGAAGAATCATATGACATAGACATCGCCCATAAATTTGTTATATCTTTTTGCACATCAGAAAAGTCATCCATAATATCATAAATTTCTATTATATTATTATTGTTTGGATTAAACTTCTTGTTGATTATCTTATCTGATACTTCCTTTAACTTACTCTCTATATCTTTTTCTATCCTATGTTCCGTATCAAACTGCTCTTTAACAGCCTTTAACTTTTCAAGAATTTCTTCTAATTCCATTCATATTCTCCTCTCATTTCATAAATATATATTATCATATTACCCCTACCTTGTCAACAGATTAAAAATACTTTTTTATAGCTTTTTCCGAGAATCCAAAGGATATTCTATTACCTATCCTAACAACACCATTATAATATATCCTGAGCACAACTTTATTGCCTTGAACTCTAACATACCTTGTATGATAACTTAAAACATATTCTTTATGTTCTCTTACAAACTTCTCTACCATATCCCTTTTATATGAACGCCCAATAAACATACTTGCCTACTTTAAAAGAAATTCTTTTAACGTATTTATTTTATATGCGACATAACCATTTTTCCACTTACCGTCTGGCTTATAACCGTCTATAGGATTACGCACCACTATCCTTTGAGCTATATAATGTAATTGAAATCTTACCCCGTCTTTTAAAAAACTTAAATATCTAACTGTTTCATTTAAACCTATTGAATATCTATTTTTGATATAACTTATAAAACGTTGTAATTCGTCATCGGGTAATCGTCCCATTAGCTCCTTTACAGAAGTCACTTCATAATCTTCTGGAACAATACGTGTGCTTTCGTCAGCCATTACATACACTTTAAATGACCCATCAGGTTCTTGTGCTAAAACTTTAAATTTCGTTCCTTTTTGGGTTACATATCTGTGACCTATAGTCATATCCTTAGCTAACATCTTTTTCCTTTCTAAGGCGTTCTAACAGCCCCGAATATAATTTTATCAATATTTCTTTCTCCCCACTATGCAAGTCCATCATCTCGCCATATAATTTAACTATATTGATATCAGCACCGTCTTTTACCATCTTGCGAAGTTCGTCACATAATTTAAAATAAAATTCTAAGTTCTTTTTCTTCGCAAAAATATAATTACCACTCGAAGAAAAATTTTTATTTAAAAAGTGCAACGCTTCTACAAAATCTTTATTTTCCATTTTCATAACTATACTTATAGAGTCAAAGAACATATCACAACCAAAACACTTTCCTGTATTGTTGTCTTCATAAATATGTGCTGACGGGTCTTTATCATTATGAAATATACATACCATTTTATTATTAACAACTGGTATATCATAATACGACAGCACGTCAAAAATATTTACGTTCTTAGCTTTTTTATAAAGCTCGTTATATGCCATTACGCCCTCACAGGCATTATTACATAAACTACTTTATCATCTCCATTATATTCTTTTAAAGCAATAGGGTGAGCTACGTCATTTATCCTCACAACCACTTCGTCTGTTTCTATTACTCTTAAAACATCTAAAATATAATGTATGTTATAACCTATTGTGCCTACAACTTTTCCTTTATTGATTATATCTATTTCTTCATTTCCCTCACCCTCGTCAGGCTTCTGACTGTTTATCACTATTCTTTTTTCTTCATAATTAAAGTTGCATATATTTTGAGATGATACAGTTTGTATTCTTTTTAAAGCACTTACCAGACTTGACTTTTCTATCACTATCTCGTGTTCGTTCATATTTAACTGAGCTACTTTTTTATAATCAGGAAAACTCTCATCAATATGTCTTGATACAACTTCAAAACCATTATCAAAAACAAATTTAACAAGATTATCAAATATCTCTACCCTAACATTTCCTGTATCACTTGCTAATAAAGGAGTTATATTTTTTATAGTTGGTAAAGGTAAAAGTATTTTAACAGCCTGTTCTGTTTTAATATTTGATTTTGTATCAAGAAGTTTATATGCAAGTCTATGAGAATTTGTGGCTACAACATCTGTTTCGTTTAAATCAATTTTTATAAAAACAGCTCTTAAATTTCTTCTGCTGTCATCTTTTAAAGCACAAAATTCAACCTTTTCAAATATACGGCTAAGCCTCTGTGAATTGATTGTAAAAGAATTTTTAAGTTTATCTGTATCAAGATAAACAAAAGTTGTATCACTTTTTGGCAACGAATATTTAAACTTCTTTCCCTTAATTATTATCTTTGTTTCTTCGACATTAAGGTTAAACTTATCCTGTGGGAGCTCTTTTAACAAGCTCATAAATTTTTCTATAGGCAATAAGAACTCTCCCTCTGCGTCAACATTTTCAATAGAAAAACCACCAGAGAAACCAAAGTCACCATTTGTTGTTTTAATAAAACCTTTCTTATCTTTAATTGTTACTAAAGCGTTCTTACTCGAAAACTTACCGTCCCCTAAAAAAGTCTGAGCTACATCAAATGTTACTGAAATCTTTTCCCTTGATAATTCACAATTCATTTCTATTCCTCCTTATGTTGTGTTTTGTTCTTCTTGTCCAGAACGAATATCTACAGCGTCTTGCATTTTATTTATAGCAAAGTCAACTAAAAATCTTAACGACACACCACTCCTGCCCTCACGATTTTTTATAATAAACATATCCATTATGTGCAACTGGGTCTTATTACGTTTAAGATAAGCAACAAAATCACTATGGTGTGCAATTAAATCTGACTGACTAATATGTTCAAGTCCAACTATCTCCCCCTCTTTCTCAGCCTCCATAGTTTTTCTATTAGCCTGAACCGCACTTATCATAACAACATCTTCCTGCTTAGCTATTTTTTTTAATCCTTTTGATACAGCACCCCACATTTCTGTTTCGCTTTTATATCCTCGTTCATACATTAAACCAAGATAATCTACCACAACAAAATCAAGTGGGTGTTGTTTTTTAAAATCTCTTATAACACTTCTAATTAAATTTAAATTAACTTCCTCATCACCCATACACTCTACAAACATTAAAGGTGGTTTTTTATCTTTTACCATATTTAAAATATCACCATAATAATCGTGGTCTACCTTACCGTGCTTTATGAGGTCACTTGATATACCAGAGATACGACTATCAAACAATCTTTCCATCTGTTCAAGATACATCTCAAGAGAAAAATATAATCCAACATATCCTTGCTCTGAAAGATTATAAGCAAAATTAAAAAGAGTTCTTGTCTTACCTACAGAACTTCTACCAAAAAATAAGTAATATTCCTTTTTATTAAACCCATTTGTATATTTATCAAACTGTTCAAAGCCTGACGGAATAGAAGAATATGTTTCTGCTTGTTGAACACGCTTTGCTCTTTCGTCAAGATTTTCATATACAAATCTTGTTCTAATACCAGATTCATCATCAGATATACGTTCTAAGTTTGAAAGTTTATACACCACATCTTTAAGGTCTATATTCGTATAATCTATTTCTCCAGTTATTCTTTGAACGTTTTTCTTTATAAATTCCTTTTTAAGTTCTTCTACAAGGAATTGATAATTTTCATTAACATAAGATTTTTTATATTTTACAAACATTATCATATATTCATTTGCATCAGCTTCTAATATTACATACTTTTCAAAATCTTTTTCTGTAGGAATACCTTGATAATGAATATAAAAATCCATAATTAACTTTGCAAACTTTTTTAACTTAGCGTCATATATATATTTAATACAGTTATTCTTAATAAAATCTTTTAAAAAATATTCATTAAATAAATAAAAAATAATCTTCTCAGCAGTATTCATATTAACTCCTATTTAATTTTAATTCCTATGCTATCCACATCAAACTCAACCACATCAGGTTCACCCTCTAAATTTATACACACAGGCGAGTGCAAAAATATTGTCTGTTTATTTCTATCCATACGTTTCATAAGCTCAATACGATAATTAACATCTGTCATTTTACTTGCCATATCGTCAAATAAAATTACATCTGCCTGTGAAATTGCTACTAAATCAGCAGGATTCATTTCTCTGCTTCTACTATGAACATATACTGTAATTTTTCCTGATTCCATTTTTTTCCTTGCTATATCAAATCCAATCAATTTAACATATAATTCTGCACCTTTTAAAATCAAAAAAGGTTTATCTATTATATCAGGTAATCGTTTTTCATAAGCAGGTGATTCAAATTTAACTTTATATCTTTCTGGTATATTTAATATTTGTTCTATAACTGTTTGCTCCGTGCAAGAACAAAATTCCGATATACTTTTATATCCTGCTCTACACTTTTCACACTTTTCCCAGGGTTTTAGTTCATTTATACGTTCTGCAATATCGTCTGTAATAAACATTTCTAATCTATTTATATTCATCCTCTTCCCTCTTTTTTGGTCATAACCTCAACCAATTGGTCTTTAATATATTCATATTGAAAATATTTATCAGTATGTTTTGTTTTTAACAATAGTTCTGACATATTTAATTTTTCTTCACCACTTAATACTTCATATATTTTTACTTTCGCATAAAACCCATTACTATATGTATGTTTATTTTTTAATTCTTCAAATGTTATTTTATCATATATTTTATATAATTTCATACATATTTGCTTTTCATCATTTGAAAAAGTATCCCAATTGCCTAAATTCATATAATACTTTATCTTACGCTTTTCAATAGGACTTATAGTCACGTCCAAGTGCCTCCATAAATCAGACACAGATTTTTTACCATTCAAGATTAGTAAATAACTATTGATTGTATTTTCATCACATATCCACCCAAGATAAATAGCGTCACCTTTATAGTTTCCAAACATAACACAACGCTTCACATATTTTTTAACTACCTTTTGGTCATATCCGTTTTTATAAAAAGTATCCATTACTTTTTCAAGTTTTTTAGCATAAGACTGTCTTGTGCTTTTAGACGTATTTAAAAGGATTCCATAATTATCTTCATAAAGTTTTTCAAAATATTCAAGCAACATATTTGGTGTCATCACAGGTTCTTTAATAATTTTTTTCTTACGCATTTTAATTGGCTTTAATACAAGTCTTGAATATAATTTTACTTCATATTCTTTTTCTTGCTGAGGTTCATCGTCAACACCAATTCCTTTATATTCTATAACCTTACCATTGATTATAATTGTTTTATTATAAAAATATCTATACTTACTTAAAGCAAAAATTAAGTCCTGCATAGAAATTTTAGTAAGACAGTTAATTACATTATCTTTTTCTTCTAAAAGTATTATTTCATTTATCATCATATCTCCTCTATTTCTTCTATAGAATCAATTCTATGCACATCAAATTCTGGTTCGCTTTCAAATAAACGTAATCTGCTCTTTGCAAATTTTTTAAAATAATCTTTAAGTTCTTCGTCTTCATATTCATTATAATCAAAGAAGTCTACTACAATCGGTATTTTCCCTTTTACCATTCTAAGCACACGACCCACTTGTTGATAAGCGTCAATAGAAGACTTAACACTTCTTGGATTTACAAGAACATCAAGATTAGGTATATCTACCCCCTCTCCAAATAAAGTTGATAAGACTATATTATATTCTCCGTCATTCATTTTTTGAATTGCTTTTTGTTTTTGTTGGGCTGTGTTAGACCCTGTTATTTTTTTTATTGTCAAATCTGCGTCATTCATTTCTTGAAGTATTTCATAAACTTGTTTAAGGTGGTCTAACCTTACAAAAGATACAAGAACTATTTTTCCTTTACGTGCAAATTTATAAGACACTTCAGCTATATTGCGATTACGCTGTTCGTTGTTCATAAGAATATCATAACTTTCTTTAAAACTAAATTTTTTATCAATTCGATAAGGTTGTTTAATAACATAAATCTTTGGCTTAGCAAGGTAGCCTTGTTTTATAAGTGTAGAAACTTTCAAATCATATATCTGTTGTCCTATTAAAGCTTCTAACATCATATCGTATCCGTCCTCACGAAAAGGTGTAGCACTAAACCCGTATCTGAATAGTGTCTTGTTCGAACTCCTCAAGAGTAATCCTAACTCATTCATAGATAAGTGGTGAACCTCGTCAACAATAACCATTTGCATATCCTTTAACAAGGAATCCCATTTTAATTTTTGTGATTTAATTTTACCACCATACTTGCCTATTGTCAACTTATTTTCTTTAACAATCAAACTTTGAAAGGTAGCAACCGTTATTCTATTTTTTGGGTCATAATGTTTTTCGTCACCAATGTAATTTATTTGGTCGCCACTAAGCCCAAGCCTTTGTTCTATTTTATCACGTATTTGTCTAAAAAGTGTAGACCTATTAACAATGATTAAAGTTTTAACAGGAATATCTGCTGTAAGCTTTATAAACATCTCAGTCTTACCTGCCCCAGTCGGAGCTTTTACTATTCCACGTTTCTTTTTTTTACAATCTTTTACAATATCTTGTTGATAATCTCTTAAAGTAATACCTTTTAAGTCTACATCTTGTATTTCAATTTTATCATTACGATATTCACGAACAAGTTCATAAGGTATTTTATCTGTAGCTAATATTTTTAACATCCTCGCAACCATACCCGTATAAACCAAACACCCATTATTCTTAACTTTAAATAGTTCTATCCACCCGTCCCATTCTCCGTCCTGATACTTCTTAGAAAAGAAATAAGAACTTGGTCTGAATCTTAACCTCTCTCTAAACTGTTGCACGTCATAATCACTTAGACCAAAAACTCTTGTCCATACATTTCCAATATACAGTTTTACCAATCTTCAACCTCTGCTCACATTTTTATTATTTAAACTATTTAACTATTACTTATTAACTATCTATATTTAACTATCTATATTTAACTATACTATAGATAGTTGTATATATTATTTCTATATAGTCAAAGGGTAGTAGTCCTTTTTTTAACTTGTGTAACTATTTTGTTAATTTTATTCTCCTAATGATTGATATGTCTTTCTTTTACTTAATTTCTTGCCCCGCCTTAAAATAAGCTGTTTTAAGCCAATTTGAGGTTTAATGGCACGAATACCCCTATTTAATTAAAATAATGCCCAGAAACGGCTTTTAAACGACAAATAGAGGGGTATTTAGCCGTCTTCTTGAGATTTTTTGCGTAAATCTTGCTTAAGCATCTGCCTGACACGTTTTCTTCCCTTGCTCTTAAAATATCGTTTAGCTTTAGTCTGAGCGTCATCAGGGTGAGATGGTCGCTTGGCTGAGTAAAGCTTTCGGTTATATTCCATTGTTTCATTATGCCTCCAAATAATTTAAGTATGATTTATGTTATCACGAAGTTAAAAAAAAGTCAATAGAAAAAATAAAGGAAGTGAGTTTTAACTATTTACAAAACTCACTTCCTATATAGGTTATTATCTTGTTTAGCTTATATCGTTGATTAGTTTATTAACTTGATATCCTAAGTCAAAATTTTCAGCCATAAAATTTGCATACTCTTTATCTTCTTTTGAAAATTTACGATTTTTTATTTCATATACACGAGTCTGACACTCTCGACAAAGTTTACCTTTAGCGTTTCTAATTATTTTTCCACATTGACAAATTTTTATATATCCCATTTTACGCCTCAAAAAACTCCATAATTTTTTCTTTTGTGATATATTTAACAGCGAGGTCATATCCTTTTTGCATCTGTTCTATGTTTCCAAATTCTAAAGCACTACCTGTTGATTCATCAGGATATAACTTTAAAAATTCAACTGTTGGATATTCATCAGAAACTTCTGCAAGACGTTGATAAATTTCTATTGCCGTCCACATTTTTTGTTCAAAGAAATCCATAGCAACTTGTGGCATCCTTGCCCCTACACCAAAAACATTGTCTGCTACTTTTTCATCTGCTTTTGTTTTAGGGTGTGTAGCAACAACAATTATTTTTGTTGCCCCACGTCTTATAGCTGTTCCAACAGGGTCATTATTTCCAAAACCACCGTCAACGTGTAAGTGTCCTCTTCCTGCTCCAATTCTTGGTGGAAATGCTAAAGGAATAGCAGAAGTTCTTTTAGCTAATTCTTCGCACCCTAAATCACAATTATCTTTTGTGTAAACGTCTTCTTCTATTTGTGAAATATCTGTAGCAGTAGTAACAACGTCAAGGTCTTTAAAATCTTTAAGAGTAAGACCTTTAAATTCTCGGTCGCATATAGAATACAAACCTGTAGGTCTTAAAATACTTTTAGACCCGTTATCCTTAAAGGTTTGTCCGATGATTCCCATAAAACCACCGATACCACCTTTAATTTCCCCCTCATAAACGTCTTTATTACAAGTAATTCCACTCCACATCAAAAGAGCTTTTTCAAATTCGTTAATATATTTTGCTATTGTTAAACCATTAAGCCCTCCTACTGAAGTTCCTGTAATACCTGTAAGACATTTTAAAAGACCTATTTGCTGTAGCCAAGCAACAGCTCCAATTTGCCACCTACCACAAGCACCACCACCTGGTAAAACTAAATAAATCTTTTCTTTCTTTTTAATTTCTTCAGCTTCTGTTAATACATCAAATTGATTTTCAATTTTTTTAAGCTGAATTGCTACAGGTTTTTCTTCTTCTTTCTTTTTAAAAATGTTACCAATCCAATCTGTTAAAAAGAATCCCATCTCTAATCTCCTCCTCTAAATAATTTATTTTATTCGCTTCTTCCTTAAACTTTCGTTAGCTTTCCTCGTCTTCTTTTTCAGCGTCTTAAAACTTTTTTTTATCGCAATAGTTTTCATTACAGTTTCTTTCAACTTATGCGATATTTCGTCTAATTTACTTATGGTGTCCATTATCTATTCACCTTATTTTGTTAAAAATTTTCCTAAAAGTTCCAAATGTTTTTCAAGCAACCCAGACCCACCGTATATAAATATCAAAATCAACAAGATTGCTACTACAATTACAGCAACATATTTGGAATTTTTAAAGATTGAAACTATGTCTTTAAAGCTCCAACCTTTGTTCTTAAATTTATTTTGAAGAATTTCCATACGTTCTTTAAAATCTAATTGACTAATTAAAGTATTTAATTTACTTTGTGTATCATTTACAACTGGATTTATTTTTTCATATAAATCATTAAGAAACTTCATACGCTCATTTAATAACTGTAGGTCAGCACCGTGTTTTTGTTCCATATCGGCAAGGTCATCTAAAGTATCTTTAAATGTATTAAGAGTTGAGGTAATATTTACCAAAGATTTGTGTATATCTAAAATAATTTGTAATTCCTTATCTGTAATTAAATTATTATTTTTATCACCGTTTCCCATTTATTCCTCCTTACGGCAACGCTTCAAATACAACATACATTTCATATCCTGTTTCAGGACTCCATTTAAGTTGAATTGTGTCGTCAGTCAAAGTAGTTGTTATAACTTCATAATCATATGAAGCACCCTCTCTTAATACTTGCCCATTATAAATAACTAAAAGCAGTTTTGTTGTATCTATTTGTCTTGAACCACTTATAACATAGTCTGTAGCCGAACTGGAAGTAAAACTATCAAAAGTAAATCCTGTAGCAGAAATTAAAGATTCTATTTTTGTCCAAATAGTTGGAGTGGCAGAAGTGTGGTCATAAGGTAATGTTTCAGCGTTAATACCTGAGCCATCGCCTGTATCTAATGTCTTTAAATCTTCTGCTTGAATAGTTCCATTTATAATTTTATCACTATCAATGATATTATCATTTAAATCTGGTTCTCTTATTCTTCTTCCCATTTTATTACCTCCTTATAATGCTGGTGCAAAAACTTTAAAAGCGTCATATAAATTTTGCAACGCTGTCTGGTTAGCAGTAGGCGTTATTGTAGGAGCTGGAATAAGTGGCTGGTTTTCTTCTGCAAAAGATTCGCCATATATTTCTTCTCCATTATCGCCATTAAACTTAATATTTAAATTATATGTTTGTTTTATAATATTATTTGGTGTTTCTTTATCATAAATAGTTGTTATTAAAAATTGCATATCAACTACATTATAAAAATTTATCAAATAACTTAATACATATGTTGTATAATTTAATGAATCATCTGTATTTTCACTTGCAACTGTTAAAACTAATTCGTGTGGTGATGCCATTTAAGTTATACTCCTTATGGTGATATCCTACGCATAATCATTATTCCTGTTACATACATTCTTTCACTTGTATTTTTAGGAAAAGGCACGGTGCTTCTAAAACTTACTACTCCAGAACCAATTAAATGTGGTGTTATAGCTACAGGATATGTTCCAAACCCGTAATTATTTTCTACTGTTCCCAATGATGTGTGAGTTGCTATTGAAACAATTTCATATTTAGACCCGTCCCAAGTTACACTTCCCTCACCTTTACCAGTAGTTCCTGGTAAATAACGCAAGTCCGCTTTAAAAGCCCATAACTCCCAGTTGTCTGTTCTTCCACTATTGTCGCCACCAACTCCAGCACCATCTCCGTGAATATTTAATCCACCACTAATAGGTATTTTATGAATTATTGTTTGTTCTAAACTTTGATTTCCAATTTCTGTTCTAAAATCATCATTTGCCTGTTCGTTAAATATGTCTTTAGAAGTTAATGTCGCTGGAACTTTTTGACTATAATTTATAGAATCTGTTCCATAATATGCTGATTTAGGAAAAATAGATACAAGCGTAGACGCTCCCCAAGAGCCTCTAAAATATAATCTTAAATTTCCTGTATTAAAATCCATATTAAGTTGTGTCGTTCCATTATTTTGTAATGGGGGGAAATAACTTTGACCACTACCAGTTTCAATAACTTCAAGATAACCGTCTGTAGCAGGGTCATAATTTGTAACATATATTGCACAATTAAAAACCATTTTATCAGAAGATGGAGGGTTTGCAGTAAGATTAAAATTAAGAGTAACATATTCATTAGTTTGTATATTACTACATTGAAACCCATAATTTATTCCATAAACATTTGTTCCACCTACTCCATTTAATCCTACAAAATGATTATAAATATTATCAACAGTATCTGTTTCAATCCATTGACTTGGTCCTGTAAAATATGCCATAGGAATTAAATTCTTATTATTTGCAACTCTACTTGTTTCACTTGGTCTTATTTTTTCATAAGACGTATTTGTTGTGCCCAAACCTATAATAGGTTGTATCTGGTCAGGGTTTGAACCAGCATATCCCTCGTGAACTCTAAGCTCACAATTACCACCACTATTTAACCACCATACATATCCTAAAGTAACACCTTTATCTAAAACGTTATCAAATCTAATATCACTTGCTAAAGTTGAAACAAACACAGATTTTAATGTTACATAATCTGTATCGTCTAATCCATCGTGGTCAAAATAAATTCTATACCACCCCTCATCAGGATTAGCTCCACCTCCATTACCATCGCCACTAAAATTTAATCTTACAGCACTTATACCCGAATCAAAAGGTTCTGCATTACTTAAACTAAATACACGTCCGTCAGAATGAACTTCATAATTTGCATTTCTATCTAAACGAATATAATGTTCATCAGCAGGTAAATCACCTGAATTAAATTTATTTGTAATTTGTCTTGCAGTTTCTAAAACTTGTTGCTGAGAATTAGTTCCTACACCCGTTTTATATACTATACCATTAGAAATAATACGGCTATTCTCTGTAAAACTATCTCTCTCCATTCCACCAGTATGTAAAGAATTTACCCCGTGTGGGTTTTCTGGTCTTATAAGTTTATCGCCTAAAGCGTTAATATGGTCTTTTAAAGTAGTTTCTGTTCCGTCCGTATATTCAGACGGTGAAGCCGAACTATCTACTTCTATATTTACGCTTTCTTGTTTTATACCAGCATAATTTCTTTCAGGGGCAGTTGCTGGATTATTCACATCGTCATAAAAAGTAAGAACTGTTCCAACTTTATTTATTCTTCCTAAATATAGAACATCAGCAGGGGGTTGGGCAGAGTTATTAAATCTAATAATAATTCTATATCCCTCGTGGGTTTTTGGATAAAACACCACTCCGTCCTTATTAACAGCAGTAAAAACAGAATCTTTAAGATTTTCATATCCTATCCATATATAATAATCTCCATCACCAGAAGATAATGGTATTTGAATATTTCCTTGATTTTGAAATTCAGTAGGAGTAGTTTTATATGTTTCATTTGAAGCAATATAATATAATCTTCCTCCAGCGTCTACAAAATACATAGCAGTCACACCAACTGAAGAAACAGGTATATCAAAATATAATCCTTGATTTGGTGTAGCTATATAATTTGTCTGGTCAAAAGCTACTAATTGGGGTTGTTTTAAAAACCCATATTCAAAATCGCCTAATGTGTTTTTAGGTATTTGTCTTATAATACCTTTTTCTAAATATGCACCGACATAATTTCTAACATTATTAAACATCCACTCTTGCATATTATTCATATCTTGAACTGACACTCTACGTTTATTAAAAAACTCGTATGACCTCATTTTAATTTCCTCCTTATGTCATATCTCTTCTGTAATCACAAACAACATCTTGTCCTGTCTGTGGTTCGTTACCAGCAGTAAAACTAAAAGAATTAGCTCCTGTTTCTATATAATGCTTAGAAACACCTTTCAATTGTCTTATACCATCAACTAAAACTATTAAACTTCCTGAAACATAATTGTTGGCTGTAGTAAAACTGGCATTACTTCCATTTATTAACCCTACTGGAATTTCATCACGGATATCCCATTGTGTTATTATCTCAAAATTTCTATTTATTTCGTCTTTTAATATAACGGTATTAGCTACAAAATTAAATTTTAAACCCATTATTTGTTCTCCTTTCCATTTGTTAAGAAATTAAACATATCTACACCAGATTGTAAGGCACTAAATCCTGCTGTTATATATCTTTCTTTTGTTTCATCGTCTAAGTCTTCATAACTTACAACTGAATATTGAAACATATGTTTTTTAATTTCTTCTGGGAACTGGTCGTTCTTAATAATATCATCACTAATTATTCCCAGCATAGTATAAAACATTTTACCAATTTTATCTGCTACTTCATCATCTCGTCTTATGTCCATATTAACCCCACAAACATACGTCCCAAAGCCCTACGTCCCACCTGCAAGGTTCTGGAATAGTTGTTATATCGCCCTCGCTTATAATTCCATATGAAATTGCACACTCGCCTATTTCAATACCGTCATAAGCACATACTCTATATAATACGTTTTCAGGAGCATAATCTATATAAAACACATCTGGGTCTACAAAATTGTCTGGGGTTTCTACAAAGTATATTGGATTTCCCCATTCAATTCCATTAGGGTTTGCTGTTTTATATACATAATAACCAACTATATTTGTATAGTTTTGGTCTATATCTTTTACAACTTTATCCCATACTAATATAGCCGCACTCCCACTTCTATTTATATAAAAATTTTCAGGTTTTTTAGGCTTAGCCATTATGTAGACTCCAAAAAGTAGTAGTTTATTTTAATAAACGCAGGTTTATTCTGCTCACATAAAGGAATCAATTCTTCCTTTATAAAATAAGAATATATAACTATATATTGGTCACCAGCTAAAGGCACACCTACTTGTTGTCCTCCTGTAAAACCAAGTATCGTTTCGCCTGTTCCACCCACTATTTTTATTGCGTAGCCGTCAAATCTAACGTATTGGCTTGGTCCTGAAACCTCTATACTCGCTGGAGAACCTGTGAAAAAATTATTTATTTGTGATACAACGTCTGCTATAGATATTGGGTCTGTGCCACTAAATTTTATTTCTACTTGTTCATTATCAACGTCAATAATTAAAGTCTTACCTGTAATATTAAATCCAGAAGCACCGTCTACCGTTCCTATCATATTTATAGGAGGGCTTAACCATTCTATAGCCCACACGTTACTACCAGCAGTAGGATACTCTACAAGATTAAAATCTGTTCCCTCAACATAGCCAGATATTAAAATAGGGTGGGTTATTGTGTTAATAAGGTCTTTGTGAACCATAAAATCACGCACGTCTGAACTGCGTGTTTTTACAACTTGTATTTCTTTACTTCCCTCTTTAACACGTAAATCTATTTTATTTCCATAAAAATTTTCGTCATATAAAGTAATAATATCAAAATCGTCATCAATAAAGTCATCATCTGAAGTTGTTAAAAACCCCAATAAAGGTAAAGCCGTCCCGCCCTTTATAATGATAACTCCTCCAGCAGGAGCTCCTAAAGTGCCGTCAGCTATTAACATCACGTGACCTGGCTGAGGTGCATATGGGTGAGTAGACGCATTAGCCGCCACAACCGACCCATAAGCTATATTTATTTGATTTACTATATCTCCAATAGTAGCTGTGGTAGTAAAAGTCATATCAATAATAGTAGTTTCTATTTGAAAACTAAAAGTTAAACCATTTAAATCCACACCTGTTGCTACATCTTCTGTTCCTGTAATAACCCTTGTATCCCAAAGATAAAAATCTTTAAAGTTCCAGTATAGAGGAAGTTGTGCTGTAGAAACAAATGGAGGATACCAAGTTTCTGGAATAACCCATCCGTTTTCATCACGATAACTAAAAATATCAGGATATACTCCCGTAAAACTTTTAACAAGTTCTTTTAAACTCCAATATGTCATAGAGTTGACAAACAAATGATTTATTTGTTCGTTTGTTGATGAGCCTATTAGTATTCGTCTATAATCAGCTAAGTCCCAGCCGTAAGGTTTTCCAAATCCATAAAACCATCCAATTTTATTAAAAAGCATATCGTCTTGTAAATATTTATCCCATACATTTCCAAACATTTTAAATAATTCAACATAATCATAGTTATATTCTAAAGATAAAACATTAAGAAATAAAAAACTATTTGTAGAATAATATACTTCTTCTCTATATGGTTCTCCGTCAATCTCTGTTCTAACTGTAAACTTTCCATATGGGGGTTTAATCTTTAAATATAAAGCGTGTGTAGGAAGAATTTTTTTAGTTTCATAAAATTTATCATTTATATAAATATCTACGTCTGTTCCCACAGAGTAGCTACTTGGAAATTGTTCTACATAAGTAACAATTTCTACAGCAGGTATTATATTTCTTTCTTTAAAATAAACTAACCCATTAGGCAATTGTGCAACAAGGTCATCAAAAATACTATTGTTGCCATCAAAAGCAAAAAATCCCATTATTTACTCCTTACACGTTTATAGTAATATCATTCGCTCTTATATATTCGTTTGCTTCTACTTCTAATTGATTCACTTGAGCTACTGTTTCTTCCACAAAATTAAATATATCAAACGGTATTTCTACACTATCTACACCTGCCGTATTTTCTATAACACCTACTATATCTGATTGTGATAAATCGTCCCCTAACCCTAAATTTGTTATAAAGTTTAATATATTTGTTGTTGTATTGCTTATAACTTCATTGATATCAAAATTTGGTAATGTGGTAATAGTAGCACTAACATTTATTAAACGTTCTATAGCCTTTTTTACTAAAGCCATATCTTCAACAGCATTAGCTTTTTTAATAGTATTGCCCAAAATAGCATACTCGTCTTGTTGAAGAAAATTTTGTATTTCCTCAATCAAAGGATAATAAGAATATGTTATTTCAAAAGGTAGTGACGGAGAAGTTCCAAAAATAACAGCCGTTCTATCAGCATAACTATGAGCCAAAGCCCCAGTATCAGGTTCAACACTTGCTGTTGGTGGTGCACTTATAAGTGTAGATATAGGCTGTTTAGAAAAAATAAAACCGTCCTGTCCACCCTCATATAAATTAAATTCATTTACTGTTTCTGTATTTTGAACAGTTAGTGTTTCTTCTAAAACCCAGATATCAACAGCACCTCCGTAAGAGCTTACGTCCCTTTCCATTAACTCATCACCAGCAACAACTACTAAAACGTCTTTAACATCCCTAAAATTATCAAGAATAAGGCTTTTGTATCCATTTTTTGTCCCAAAATTATTTCCAGATAGTTTATTTTTAATCCTTTCAATGAAAGCGTCATCTGTTTCTTCGTCATATCCATTAGTAAAGTTATCTTTATTAAAAACATAATTAAGACCACTTATGCTGTTAATAAATTGTGTAACAGTTCCACTTACTGTATTGCCGTTTATTCCAGATTCAACCGCCTCAACGGGCACAGCAACTACATATAGGTTGCTTTCAGCGTCATACAAGTCAGTCCCTGGGGTTTCCATAATAATTTCTTGAGTTACTTTATAAACTTTATTATCTAAAGTTTGAATTTGAGTGCCTACGGGTATAGTAATATCTTGACTGGGAGGGTCTATTCTTCCCATATAAACAATTCCTGTAGTAGCTACTGCTGGAAATCGTGAAAGCTTATAATTATCGCCTATTTTATTTATAAAATTAGCCAAATCTATTTTAACATCATCAACTGTTTTTAATTCTATACTTGCAATTTCTTCTAATGCCGCTTCACTATTTAATAAAATTTGAATAGTAAACAAGCTTTGAAGAGCCTTAACATAATCCTGTAATACTCTATTCTTATTTAGAACATAAGCTGTAGGGGTAATAAATGAGTCTGATATTACTGACCCAGGATTTACTACTATATCTGTTCTAATTGATAGAAGTTTATTTTTTATGTCATTGTAAACGCTTTCTATTGACATAACTTGCCTCCTTATAAATTAGACGTTTCGTCTATTTTTAAATATTCTCCGTCAGTTAAAACCAGAGAAATTCTTATATTTAATTGTCTTTCATTTACAATTTCCATATCTAACTTTTCAAGATTTTGTATGTTTATATCTTCATTTTTATTAAGCTCTTGAATCCATTGAATGGCATATATTATTTCATTTTTTAAATCATTATAAATTAAATTGCTTGTTCTATTATTCATTAAGAAAGGTATGTTTGTTCCATAAGTAGGAAATAATGGGGCTGTGCCTTGTTGGGTTAAAATAAACTTACAAATTTCTTGTCTTATTTTATCTTTGCCATTTATAAGTTGAATATCTCCGTTTATAGCAATATCATTAAAATTAGCATAAAACAACCCGTCTGAACTCTGTAATAATTTTATTTCGTTTGGCATTTAAATCTCCCATAAATTTCTATTTTTCAATTCCCTTTCCATTTTTTCTTTTTCTTTTTTATCTTTTTCTTCTTTGTATTTACGTCTTAATTCTGTATAATTTTTAAATCTTCTAATAAAACAATTGATTACTTCTACCATATAGCCAGATTTTTCAACGTCTTGCCTTGCATATTCTAAATATTTTTCGGCTACGTCTAATTGTTTAACCCCTTGTTCATACTTTAAGTATTTCAAATAAGCCTCTATATTTTTGTCGGCAATACAATCTGCTAATTTTACCTTTGCTTCTTCTTCACTTTCATAATAAAGATACATCTTAATCAATTCATCTCGGTTCATTGTCTTTTCTAAACCCATAATTTTCTCCTCTCTATTCAAGGGAATCTATATAATTCTGAACTTGTTCGATTTCTAAATCAATAGTTCGAAGTTCTGCTTTAAAAAATAACTTTTTATAACTAATAATCCCTAATCTATATTTAAATTCAAGCATATCTGAGTTTGCATCAGAAAATTGAACATTGGCTATATTCATTATTCCGTTGTTAATGCCCTTTTCCTGAAGACTCTTTATTGTATCATCTTCATTAAAATTGTCAACTTCCTCTTTTAAAATAGCTTCGCTTTCTTCAAGATACGAAACCCTTTTATTAAGTTCATCACGATTAGTTCTCATTAACGTTAATATTTTATTTAATAAAGTTTTAACATCATTTTTCCAAGCTGTTTGGTCAGCCTCAGAGCTTTCCTGAACGTTTTTTGGCAAAGTCTTCTTATAAAAACTTATAGTTTCTTTATTTTTTCCTGATAAAACTTTCTCATCATCTATATAGCTTCCTGAATTTATTCCACTTAAAATATCGCCCATTATTTTTTCGCCTTTACATTTTCGCTTCCTAATATTGGTGCACCCGTTACAAAACAAAATGGATGCGTAGGAACATTATCTGGTGACGGGACACCCCCAGTTACAACCTTACCTAAAAGTTCTGCCCCTAAGTTTATTTTATCACCTTTAATTTGAACTTGATTATTGTTATCTATTGTTATTTCCACATCTTTTCTGGCAATAGTCATACCCTCATCGTTTATAGTCATTAAAAATTCATATTCTGGTTCTGTTTCTCCGTCTTCTGTGTCTTCTTCATTAACAACTTTTCTACCTATCGTAATATCTTTATCTAATTTTAAATATACTCCATCATAAGTATTAACTTCAAATTCTTTTAATTGAGCTATAAATCCATTTAATGTAAGTTCAAAATGATTAAGAAGAGTAGAATCAACAAATACTATTTTGCCATTTCTATCTAAGTGTATATACTGCCCAAACAATCCCATTAACTGAACCTCTCCAGACCTTAAGGGGTATTCGTTTTGTCTTATTAAAGGATTATTTTGAATTTCCCAAATCTTTATTGCTTTAAATATTTTATCGTCTATATTATAATATAATACACTATTTCCCACAACTGGCATTATCTGTAATTGTAAAATATTATCTAATGGAACAGTTACAACAGTTGCATCATAATTGTCTTTTACAAGTATTGTGTTATCTGTTTCGTTTACTCCTATTATTGTTCCCATTTTAAACATCATATCGATTCTCCTTATAATCCTTGCCTGAAAACTTCTTTCTCAGGGTTTAAGAAATCTTTATCGTTCACCTCAACGTGATATACATCAACAGTATATTGACGCATATCTTGTTCTTTTGTGTTTAATCCTTTAAGCTGATTTAAATCAAAATTTAATGTAGCCTGAGTGATAACTACTTTATCAAAATATTTAAGCAACAAAGTATTAAATTTAGCTAAAGCCGAACTTTTTAAATTATAATATCCCAATAGCCCATAATATACCCAGGGTAATTTATTGCTACCAGTTTGTGCAGGTAATATAAAATCTATAGCTCTACCTTGTTTATGAACTTCTTGCTTTTCTGCATTTTCATTTATGCCTAATTTTTTTAATTTTTTTAAATCATCTTGAGTAGGAACAGCCATAAGTGTGTTATATTCTAATATTGTGTGCATATTAAAGAAAAATCCTGGACTAAAATACTTTAGTGAGTTGTTACTTGGTATTTCTTGAGTAAATATATTGTTCCAAAAATGATTTCCATAATAAACTTTTTCAATTTTAACTTTATCGTCTGCAACGTTCATCTCTATTTCAACGCCTTTAGGCATATATCTTATTTCTTTTCCTGCTGGAAACTCAAATATATCATCTATATAAGGTGATTTGTGAGTCCAATTATTACTATCTGTAAATTTATAAACATCTGCCTTATCCCCCACGCTGGTTGAATCCCAGTCAGGCCCTATCTCTCCATTAAAACCTTTTGTTTTAAAAAACATATTTGGTGCATACGGTGTTTTAAATACTTCAAACATTTCCATATCAAGCTCTATAATTCTATTAGCTAATTTTTGAGATATTTTTGTTAAGCCGTCACTTGTTTTTGTTACAAGAGGAAGTCTTGAGGGGAATTGATAAACAAGAGTATTGTCTTTTGCTATAGGCTCTTTATTTTTAGAACTATTATTATATGCTACTTTAAAGTTTACAAATTCAGCATATGGATTGGTATAAGTTAATTTCTGATAATTATCGATAGTTTGAGTTCTTTCTACTTTATTTTTTAAAACTACATTTTTATCCAAAACTTTAATAAAAGTATTATAAATTTTATCATTAGCACTTTTACCACCGTCATTTGCCCCTGATTTATCTTGACTATTAAATTCAACATATTCTATTTTATCATAATATTGTTCCGTAGCCAGTATATAAGGATAATCGCCTAAAAAGTTACCCACACTTAACCCTTGACCAACAAGCGTTATTCCTGTTTGGTCAGCAGATGAACGGAAAAATCTTTCCATTTTAAGTTTATAACTTTTATACCATAAATATTTATCATCAAAAAATACTAAATCTTTACTTTTGGTTTCATCTCTAACTTGATTTTTAAGTTTATTTATTTGTGCTTTTGTTTCTGGGTCTGAATAAGTAAGTTCTATAAGGTCAATTACAGACGGCATAGTTTTAAAAATAGGAACGTTTTTAAACCAACCACCGTCTATAAGTATTTGTTTAAAAGCATTTCTTCTTTCTGCTTTTTTATTTTCATATTCTGTAGGTGAAACATTTCTTAAACTTTTATCTTGAAAGTCTTCAATATAACCATAAGGGTGATATATATTATATAAATCGTCTAATACTCTATTTAAAGTATCAGAATCACCTAATTCAGATAAATTAAGTAATTTTATATCTCTTATAAAAGCAAAGTCTAAATCATATATAATATAAGTTCCATAAGAATATGCTTTCGATATTGTGGTTAAATATCCCATAATACCCTTATTAGAAACTATTCTTTTTCCACTTATTAAATCTTCAATTTCATCTCCCATAGTGCCTAAACTTTTTAAATCAGGTAAATCTATATAATATAATCTACCTAATTCAAATTTAAGTTTTTCTATTGGCAGGTCAGATTTAATAGAAATTCTTAATACCCTTGAGCCATTATTTATTTTATGATTATATAACATAGCTAATATTCTTGCAGTTTTAGGAGCTATAGCATTAGGATTATTTCTTGCCCCCTCGTATCTAAATCCAAATTTTACCAATGCTGGAATATCTTCATAAAACTGAGGAGGTATACTTTCAATTACTCCGACATAGGGCCACGTAAAAAATGCGTCACTTCTGGTTTCTATACTGGTATTATCTGCTACATAACTATAATCTTGTATCTTATCTCTGGATATTACATATTCTGATTCTTGTTTAAATTGAGATACATCTGGGTCAGGATTAAAATCTTCTAACGGAAAATAATTATATAATGGAGGTCTAACTACCAGCGTTCCATTATAATCAACAAACATATCATACATAGCGTTTTGAATAATGTTTTCAAAAACCTCACGTGTGGTTTTAAGTGTAGGCAAAATAACAGGCATAGAAGCTTTTACTTTTTCGTTATATGTTTTATGTTTACCGTTTGTTATTCTACACAGTCTTAAATCTTCATTATAAAAAGGTTTATAAACATTTTCGTTATACAAATACAACAAATACATCATAGGAAACATAATATTAAAAGATTCAAATGTTTCATATTGAGCTGGGTCTAATATATACTCTATAGTTTTTGACTGGTCATTATCTATTTTACATTTATATAATCCACTCATTATCGTTTCTATTATCTCAAAAGTATTTTGATTGTTAAAAATATCTTGAAAAGGTGTTGCGTCTTTAAATATTAAGTCTTTACCTTTAATGCCATAATCTGCAAGACTTCTATCTGAAGATATTTTAGCCAAAGCATAAATTTTACCTACATTTACAAGTGTTATTTTTTGAACTGAAAATTCATTATATTTAATACCATCTTCTATATTAGATACGAAACCTAAAAATATTACTTGGTTTTCTTCCATTATTTCTATTAAATCATTTTCTTGAATCTCAAATTCGCCTTGTTTTATTTCTAAAGAAGCTACGTCTGTTATATTATTAAGCTGTAATTTAAGAGTATAATTTGTATAATAATCTGATAAATCAAATGTCAACAATTCAAAAGCTGTATCATTTATATTTTTTAATATAGAGTCAAGTTTAGTTTCATAAAATTTTATATATTCTCCGTCATTTTTATCTATAAGATTACGCCAAAAAAAATCTGACCTTGAATCAAGTTCTTGTCTAAAATCATAATCTAATACATATGTTAAATTTAAATCTTGATTAGTATTTGCTGTAGACGAACCTACGATTCCTAATCTATATAATGTTATTTTAAAAGACGTGTCTGCCATTCTTTCTCTCTTTCCTTATTAAGGTTTTTTATCAACTATTTTGCCTGTTTCTGTTGCTGTTGTTGAGCCCTTTACACTATCAGATTGTGTTTTATATTTTTTTGCGTCTGCTCTTTTTTCATCATTAATAGGCTTACCAATAAATTTTAAATCAAAAGCATATGTATCAGGAAGCTTTGCGTTCTCACTAAAATTAAAAGACGTAATAACACCTTGAAAATTGTCCAGACCCTGAAGACCGTTCTCTACTACCATACGAAATCTTGGCTTTTTAAAATAATTATAATTAACTTCTGACAAATATTCTTGTATTTTTTTATATATATCAAGAACTATATTATCAGAACCTAAAAAAGCGTTAGCAGATATTACGGATACTCCTTTTAAAGATATTGATACAGGTTTTATATACCAGTTAATTAAATCTGCATTAGTTAATCCAGTAAACATAGCATTACCTACTTCAAAATTATAACTTATTTCCTCAACATAAAACCTTATTTGGTCTGATAGATTTTCTTCATTAGACACAACAGTATCTGTTACATAAGTAGGTTGTCTTAATCCTTGCCTATATTGGTCATATTTTAAATTATATTCCTTTAAATCATCTTGATATTCTGGAGAATCCGTTCCCCCCTCATAATCAGAAGCATTAGGCTTTTGAGGTTTAGTTGTTTTCTCTGGAACGTTCTTTGAAAAAACAGAATTAAGAACATATCTAAGTGTTATATATTTATTTCTTTGTATCATTTATTTTATCCTCCAGGTGCTCCATATGTTGATTTTGACGCTGTTGCTGGAACTTTATTTGTAGCAGTTAAAGAGCTTCTTAGGTCTTTCAAACTTTTCTTTGCCTCATCACTTCCTTTCCAATTAACAAGAACAGCCGCCATCTCTACTATAACATTCAACATCTTCTTTAATGTTCCTGCTATAATTTCATCTATATTATTACCTACAGCCATTTCTACACCTATTTGACTCATAACATCTCCCTCTCCACCAAAAACTTCCATCATTTGCTTCATCTGTTCTTCTCTTGATTTACCTAACAATTCTTCAGGTTTAAATTTACCAAAGGTTACAGCGTCTATAAGTTTCATTTGCATAGCTTCGCCCATACCTGCTGTTACACCCATTTGTTGCAACATCATTTGGGCATAAGCTTTATTACCTTTAGTAACGTCTTTAACTTTATTAATAATAGCTATATTTTTAGCCAAAGGAGAAGTTTCTATGGCTGACATATAATCAGAAGTAAATCCTTTACCACTCGGACCTTTTAACGCCATATAAGTAAATGTATTAGCAGATTTTGTAAGACCATTAACACCCTTAATAACTTCAGCTACTTCTCTATCTGTCATACCTACAGCGTCAGCAAATGCTCTTACATTCTTAATCAATGGCATAAAATGACGTGCCATTTCGTCTACATCTCTTCCTGTTCCAAGCATAGCTTCACCCATATTATCAAACATTTCCATTATCAATGGTGTTCCAACCCTTGCTATACTTGACATTTTACTTATTCCAGCACCTAATGTTTTTATACCGTCAACAGAACTTAACTTCCATTTTACAGCTATACCTGTAAGTTTTTGTGTTGCTTCAGCAGAACCCGTTAAAGCCCAAGACATTTTAGCAAGTTGAAGAGTAAGTGTTTGTGAGTGATTAATAGCCATTATTGTTGTTGCTTGTGTTACTTGAGTAATGCCTTGTTGTTTTATTGCCATATATCCCAAAGAGGTTATATGTTCTTGTTGTGCTTGTTTATAAAGAGCCATAGCTTGGTCTGTAGTTATCCAAGCATTTTTTAATTCTGTTAAACTATATAAAGATTTAGTAGCTTCCATACCCATAGCTTTAAATCCCTCTTTAGTCATATTCATTCCACCACCAGCAGACATCAAAGCAGGAGTAATATTAGCCATTCTCTGATACATAATACCAGCCGCCTGAGAAGCCAATTTAATAGCTAAAGCTACTGCACCAACAATACCACCTAATTTTATAAGTTGTGGCATTATTTTTCCAGAAGCTTCTTTTCCAATAACTTTTGTCATACCCTCAGCCATTTCCAATGACATTTTTTTGTATCTGGCTTTCACCATACTTAACATACCTTTTTCTTCTGCTTCTACTATTTCCCTTTTGGCTTTTGACATATGAAGCTCAAACAATTGTCTGCGTATAAAAGATTTTCTTAATGCTGAATCTGTTCCTGTTTGAACTGCATATAATTTTTCAAATCCCTCAATCATATTATTTGTAGATTTATTAGCTACTTTTAATTCTGCTGACGCTAATTCTTCAAAGTTTTTATTAAGAGTATGAATAGAGGCTTCACCCTTATTAAGCTTTTCAAAATTTATTCCCACCTTTTCAAAAGCAAGAGCTATCTTCTGAGCATCTTTAACTTTTAATCCCTTGAACATACCACGAACTAAAGCCGCGGCTTGTTGGGCTTCTTTTAACTCTTTTTCTGACATTCCTTTTTGGTCTTCGTTAGCCATATTTACCTCTTATTTTTCTTTCTACTTTGAGCCATAGCCATTAACTCTTCAAAACTTATATCTCCAGCGTCATATTCAACACTCTTATCTCCAATAGCGTCTTTCATAGCTTTTTCTTCTAACTCAATATCATATTCCATATTACCAACACACCAAGCTATTTGTGACGGAGTGAGTTTAAGCAGTTCTGGGTCATTAGGCAACTTGTGTAAGTTTTTACAAATCAGCCAAAAAGTTCTACTGTATCTATCTTTTATTGTGCTTTTTTTTTAACCTGAGAGAACTTTTTAGAAACCTCATTTTCATACTGTGTGATAAGACCAGAAATAACACCCTCACCAAGTCCTTTTAATAAATCTTCTATTTCTTCAGACTTTTTGGCAGGAAAAGTCTTACCTTTAACAGTAGCACTTACTAAAGCTTTAGAAATTTTTAACACGTTAAGAGTATTGGTATAGACATTTGGAGAACCTGTAATAAGAACACCACGTTTTTCCATTTCGTTGTCTATATCTTCTAAATCTTTCTGTGTCAATTCTCTTAGGGTGAACTCTACGTCTTTGTTAATTTGCAAAGTAAACTCCATATTTCCTGAAATAAGTCTTCTTAATTCAGTAATATTAAGTTCTGTTCCTAACTCTTCACCCTGTCCGTTCACGTCTACTTCAATTTTCTTCTCCATTTCCTATCTCCTCCTTTAAAAGTTTATATCTAAATCAAATGTGTTTCCAGCATTTGGCAATTCTACCCCCAAAGAACTTAAAGCTTCAGCACCTAAATTTACTCCCGTCTGAATAATATCAATAGGGGCAAATGTTCTTGCAACGTCTATATTAAGTTTTGATATAAGAAGCAAATTACCGTCCATATCATAAGCAACATTGTCACTTTTAATCCAGCAATCCAAGTGTATTATGCTTTTAATTTCCCCGTCAGGAGCTTCCATAAGTTCTACTATCATCATAGGAGCTGTTTGTTTAATTGCTCCCCCATAATTTATAGACAAAACGCTATCAAAAAGATTATTGTCTTTATAAAATTGAACCTTATCTAAAGTTAAAGCTATATCAATTTTTCCTGGTATCTTTTGAACTGTTTCATAATTACCAAGAATACGCTTTTCTGAAATATCTCTGGAATATGTTTTGCTAACTGATTTTACTCCACCAATAAGAGTTCCAGAATTTCCTAATGCTTGACTTAATACCGTAGAATAAAAATCAGTATAAGCTCTACCTACGGTGCTTACAAGCGAAGAAAAAATTTGAGGATAAATGTAACCACCAAAATCAATTGACTGGCTTACTCTCCCCTGTGTGTGGGGAATGGAGTGTGTTTTCTTGACTGCCATCTCTGTATCCTTTTCAAGTTATTTATTAGCCAACACCCTCGATAATTCCTGCCGTGTTGATATTTAAAGACTGAGCTAATAATAAATCACCAGGTGCCGCTTCAAATTCATAAGGGTTATTTTGAATCCAACTACCCCAGAATGTCCAAGTTCTTTGAATTACATCATCAGGAGCAAGTAATTGTAATTGTATAATCTGTGGCTTGTCCTGATAACCAACATCAGCCGCTCCAAATCCTAACGTTTCAAAAAATGTTTCTTTATATAATACAACCGTGTCTAAAGTAAGTTTATAGGTAGGTAATCCTGGATAAGTTTCTTTTACTGTTCCAGGTGCTGTTCTGTTAAAAACCCTATATTGACCTCCACCCTCTCTGTCGTTAGTATAAGTAAATTTTGTAACACTACCCACTTCTACTAAGGGCTGTGATAAAATATCTGCCGCTGTAAAATCCTTTGTCCCGTCATAGCCATTAGGGGTCATAAGAATTGCTATATACGGTTTTAACCTTACTCCTGTATACGGAACTGAGTAATCTTTTTTTACTGCCATTTTGTATTACCTCCTATTGTTTTATTGCTGTATTGTAGCCCCAAAAGTTACAGATATCCAGTTCAGGTCAAACGTAGGTCTGAACAAGAACCTTATATCTAATTGTCTTGGGTCATTTTCATTAAATTGAATTTCAACGTTCTGATATCCAGCAATAGTCCCTGTATTAACTTTTTCAGTTAATATCAAGTTTATAAAGCTGTCAGCAATCGCAAGTATATTCTTACCATTGTTTATTATCCTTACATTGATAAGTGTTGAAGAAAGAGTTCCTCTTAATGTCTTTTTAAGGTCGTCTATCTGTTTGATTACTTTTAATTCACTATCAATAATATCGTCTACCTTAGTTGAAAGATAATGAATTATTTTATAATCAACACCTTGCTTTTCAGTCACGATAGCACCGTTGCCACCAAGAGTTCTTTTTTCTTGTCTTAAATATGGGTCATCAATATAATCAAATAATAATGTTTTACCACTTATTGGCTCACCAGCGTCATAGTTTGGATTAGTTATTAACCCAGCTATAGCTGAAGCTATATAGCTTCCGTCTAATTGCCCAAGTCCTGTTATTCTTGCATATGGGCTTGATACAACGCCAACTCTTGCGTCTTTAATTCCTGTTGTAAGATTAACAACATCTTGGAAGTCGGTTATTGAGGCTTTTACGCCAAATAGAGCCATTCTTTCTTGTTTAGTGGTTACTCCATTCATTTCATTAAGATAAGATTTTATGTAGCTTACAATTGAATCATTTTCATCTACACCTTTCATATATACCATACACCATCCCTGAAATCCATTTACCAATTCTTTTGTATTATCAATAGCTTTTCTCATATTGTTGTCGTCAACAATGTCTTCTTCACTTTGGCTACCCATAAAAAGAGTTGCACCGTGATTTTGAGCTATTGTTGAAGCTATTGAAATTTCAGATTCAGGTCCGTTTTTAATTGAAATGTCAGAAGTTTCATCAAGAACTTCTGAAAGAACTGGTGCTACGGTAACATCATTTGTGTCATCGTCAATAGCCATTATTACTCTTATTTGACCCTCTCCCGTTCCACCTGTTACTTTAATGTAATTCCCTGCCGATAAACCTGAAAGGTCTGTCTTAGGTAAAATGTCAAATGTTGAGGTAGCGTCTGGGGCGGTTGCCAATGCAGGAGATACTGTAATATTATCTCCAGTATCGTCTACGTCTGTAACAATACTTGTTTCACCAGAACCTGTTCCAGCAGTTCCAACATAATAATCACCAACATTTATATCCGACAAGTCAGGAGAACCAGTAACATTAACAACAGTTGTTGTTGAAGTTCCAGTAGCTGTTCCTGAAAAAGTTGGGGTTGCTGATGAAGGACCTACTTTAATATTAGTTGTTGTGTTGCCAAAACTATAAGCTTTCCCTGAAACTATTTCTGTTGGAATAGCATATGCACCATACTCAGCGTAAACGTCTTCAAGTCTTGAGAAAAGCTTAGGAACATATTCAGAAGAAAGTTTTAACCTTTTGTATACAATTGTATATGTTTGACCCTCTGCTGGTTCTTTACTTATTATTTTCTGACCTTGAACATAACCTAAATCAGCTAATGAAGAACCACCCTCAATTATAACCAAGTCACCAGTAATTTTAATATATTCTTCTGAACCTACAGTTTCTTTTGTTACAGGAGTATCTGTTGTTCCTGACGCAGTTTGATAATCTGCATTTATCTGGTCAATTACACCAGAACCACCGTCTATAACTATAGGGTCTGTTCCTGTAAATGTGACAGTAAATGTTGTTGAATCAATATTTAATTTTAAAGTTTTACCGTTCACGTTATATCCTGAACTTCCATCTGCTGTATTAAGCAGGTCTTGTGGCTGATTCCAATCAACGTAATAAGCTCCTCCACTTTCTATAAGCTTATAATCCACGTCCTTTGTATAAATAATATTGTTTGAGTCGCTGATACTCAAAATTTTAACAACAGTATATTCATCTGTTATTAAATCTGTATCAAGATTTGTCCTTTCAATTCCTGCTGATATATCGTATTCCTTTCTTCCCAGACCAACAAAGATAGGAATAAATGTCCCTCCTGTTACATTAGGTGCTGGAACGTTCTCTATCTTAATATAAACTCCTGGTTCAACATACTGGTTTGTGAAACTTGGCATTTTTTATTACCTCCTAATTTTATATTTCCTCTTCTGGAATTAGTGTATCTTGCTTATCTTCTTCTTTTTCTTCCTGTTTTTTCTTTTTGCTACGTTTAGTTTTGTTTTTTTGTATCTTAGGCATAACTTTAAGTTCTTCTTCTATTTGTTTTGATTTAACTACTTTGTTTTGTATAAGTCTTATTATTACATCGTCTAATTCTTTTACTACAATAAACTGTTTATACTTTAAAGATTTACCTTTTACTGTAATCTGTCCAAATGTTTCATTTGTTATCTTAAACATTTTAACTCCTTATTTCTTATATGGGTTCGGTGGCTCTGGAGGTTTCGGTGTCGGCTTCGCTGGTTTCGGTATATCACTTGCATCCCCATAATAAGTTCCAATCTGAAAATCTATATTTTGTATTGTGTCATATAAATCTTTATCCAAATAGTGAGTGAACTCCGTTTGACACTCTATCGTAATAGTGTTTCTATGAACAACCTTATTAGGTCCTTCCACACTTCCCTCTTCAGAAGTTATTCCACCATTTGTTATATCCACATACGCTATATTTTTTTCTAAGAACTTTTTCTTAAATAAATATCTAACATAAACACCTACGATATCTGAAAGGTGTTCTATGTCCCTTTTTGTTCCTGCCAGAATATCTATGTTTACTCCAATTTTAAGAAAGCCTCCATAAAGATATCCTTTTATTCCATCTACCTCTACGCTGGTTTCTTTCATAAACTCGTCACCAACATAAGTCATACTCATATCCCCTCCACCCAATGTTACAACTATTATCGGCAACTTGGATATCCTTTGAGGATAATCGCTTCGTATATCTACTTGGCTCAAGTTTATATCTCGGCTATACCTATATTTTTCTGGTGTAGCAGGGTGTTCAAAAGCCACTCTTAAAGCTGTTATGAACGCTCGTTCTATATAATTATTATATAAATATATAAAAAACGGTTCTTCTACTTGCCCTTGTCTGGGTCTTTCATCAACATTCACCGTCTTACTCCTTTATAAAATAAAATTATATAACTAATTTTAAGGCAAAATTCCTGTAATAGGTGTTCCACTTGCTGTTGAACCAGTTACTGTTTGAGTGCTTTGCCAAGCAGTCCAAGTCAAATGAACCCCCTCAGCAATAGCGTCTACTATCTCGTCTAATTGGTCTTGAAGCTGGTCTTGATGTTCTGTAACCTCATTAGTTTCAGCATTAAATTCTTGTCTATAAAACCCTTTTGCTAATAGCTGAGTTTTAATATTTTGTTTAAGCAAATCCTTACTGGGAGCGGGCATTTTATACTACCTCCTTTTTCTTTCGTTTCTTTATAAAATCCCAAATCAATGGAATTAAAAACCCTATAGCTAAAACCTGATAAGTAATAGGGTTATGAAACATATTGTAAAAAAAATCTCCAATACCTGAAGCAGAACTACTATAATCCATATCTGGAGATAACATAACTATATCTCCTCCAGAACCATATCCTCCAACTCCCCCACCACCAATGCCAGACCCTGAAGTTCCTATTTCTTCTACAATATCAAGGTCTGGGTGTATAGCCTCGTCTATAGGTAATTTTGCTTTTAGTTTTCCTTTTGACGTTTTCTGTAAAAAATATATTCCCCAATTTACGAGCGTCATAACCGAAAAGCCTAAAACCATTATCCCGTTTCTAACATCTTTAATCCACTCACCTATGGCTTCACCTTTAAGTTTTAATATCTCTGCTTGAAGTTTTTCTTTTTTTAACTGTTCAAGTGTTTTCTCTTTTTTCTTTTTCTTCCCCATCTTGTAGCTCCTTTGATTTAGACAGGTCAAACTCTTCTCTATCATAAAATTCTGCTTGTTTACCCTCGTTCCATTGTTTTACTGGGCGGAAGTAACCAACTACTCTGCTGTATACTTCACATTCTGTTCCTTTTACGTTTTCTAATTCTTCTTCCAATTCCTTTATTTGCGATAATATTTTTTTATTTTGGGGAGTAAGTTCTATCCTTTGTCCGTCCAAAATAATTGTTTCATATTCCTTTACTTCAATTTCAGTTTTTTCAATAGTCAAATCACCCATTGAAATCCTCCTTATAAGAATCATAAAATTGTAAACCAGGACAGCTCTTATAACTTGCATACTCTCGGTGATAACTAATTTTTAAATCACCGAATTTATCTTTCAAATATCGTATCAACATTTTCAATAATAGTAATTGCGATTCATTTGGGCGATTCTTATCGAAGTTACCCACAACACATATTCCTATACTCTTTGAATTGTGCCCAACCGTGTGAGCACCACCTTGATTTAAAGGTCTACCCACTTTTACAACATAATCTTCTACATTAAGAAATTGGTCTGCCTTATTAAAAGCCGTTAAGTCTTTTTCTATAATGTAATGATAACCTATGTCGCTCCAGGGTTTTGTTACTTTTTTACCCTTTTCAATTAACTGTTTCGCTTCATCTTCCGTGATAATATTACCCTCATATCTCCAACTCGTATGAAATCTTTTTATTGCTTCAAAATCTGATAATTCTTGGTCACGAGTCCAGCTATGGTGGATAATTATCTCGTTTATGGTTCTCATATCAATTCACTTCCTCTCGTATAATTTAAAAAATATCTCTATGAGGTGTGTTATATCTTGGGTCTGTTAGAGTTGCTAATGCTTGATTGATAGTGTCTAAAGACACAATATACCGTATATCGGTTGGCATTATTAAATCTAACGAGAAGTATTGCATAGTAGCCGCACCTCTAAAAAAAGATACCTGAACATCTCTGACTATCCAGCGTCTGCCGTCTATCTTTCTTACAATTAAATCTTGTTCCCTTAATATGGGTGGAACGATAGTCCAAGCGTCATAGGTTTGAGATAATGTAAGCCCTCTAACAGTTCCTTTAAAATCGTTTGCTGGTTTGTTAGGAAATCTTATATACATCTCTATCGGTGGATAATAACCACCAACTATTCCTGTGCCAAAGCACAACGGACATCTTCCACTTCCAATATTGTCTGGGTCTTCTCTATCTTCTGTGCAAGTGCAGGGAATACCAAATGGCTCTTGTGTGCCCCAGCGTCTTAGATACACATCACATTTTACGCCTACCATCTGAAGAGCCATAAGTTTATCGTCCTTTGACCTTTGTAATAAGTCACTCAACTGGTCATTTATGTTATCTGTTTCAGGAAAACCATTGTTAGGTGTCATTGGGTTTTCCTCAAAAGTTTCTTGTTCAGCACTATCATAAGTGCTTTGACCGTCTTCGTTTAAGAACGTTTCCACTCCATTAACTACCTTACTTATCCAGAAATAAAATGTTATATTATTTGGAAATAAAGGTAAATTCATTTCATATTCTGCACTTGTAATAATAGAATCTTTATTCGCTTTATATCTTGTCATAGGGTGCACACTATAATAAACATTATATCCATCTAATCCTGTATCTGTTTGTGCGTCCCACGATAATTTTACATAACTATAGCTCCCCTTATAAGTTCCACCAAAAAATGGGTCATATTTAATGATAGCATTAGGGTCTTCTATATAGTTTCTATCTATATGAATTATAAATTCATTCTGGTTTTCTTCGTCTAAAGGCATTTATTACCACCCAAATCTCTCTAAAATTTGCTTTTCGGTCATTCCTTTATCCAACATTTCTTCTATTTCTTTTTCATATATAAATTGTTCTTCTTTTTTATAACTACCAAACATTTTTATTGGAACGTGAATACAGGTAAGTTTAACTGTTGTTGTAAGATTTTTAGAATTAGCGTCAATAGGCTCAAACTCTATTTTACTTACATTACCTATTACTTCTCCACTTTCTGTCATTACCTTTGTTCCAGCCAATGTTCCGTCCGATTCAATTTTTATTTTGTTCATTTTTCCTCTCCTCTCTTAATCCCTCTTCTAAATATTTTATTATATTACGAACACGTCTATTTGTAATAAAAGACGCTAACGTATTTAAAGCATTTTGTATATAAGGGTTGTTTAATTTATTTTCTGTAAATCCAGCTTCTATAAAAGACTCTGCTAAAAGCATAGGCCCTTCATAATGTTGAAAGTGTCTTTTAGCCAATAGCATATCTTTACGAATTGCTTTCAATAATTCTGCTTTGTCCATCTAAAAACTCCTATTTGATAAGGATTAGCCTATAGCTAATCTGATAAATGTTCCAAGCTGATTGGCATATCTTGGTGTTGCCAGAACCAGCGAGTTCCACATATTTCTTTTTATGTTTTCAGCTTTCATTTTATAGAGTTCATACATATTTTTATAAAATATATCTAATTTACCAACCCTATCAAAATTTATATCAATACCACCCTCACCATAACTAAAATCATTCATAGTCCATTTTTGCTGAAGCATTAGTGTTGAATACATTTGTGTTCCAAGAATGATAAGCTCATCAAAAAATGGAGGTATGCTATTTACAGTATAATCCGTTAATGGAGGAAAATAATTTATATTACCTACAACAAGTCTAATAAATTCTAATATACGTTCATCATCATTTTCAAATTCTTTATAAAAAGGTTTAGACATTACTAACTTAGAACGTTTAACAAGTTCTATTTCTCTGGGTGTAAAATTAGTAGCGTCAACATCAATATTACTCATAATCTATCTCCTTATGATACTAAAGTATTAGTTTCAACAACTGTTACGTTAGCGTCTACTGTAGCTGAAGCGTTTGTTACATAAAGAGAATCTATATCCTGAGAAGAGAAAATATAAACACCACCAGTATTTATAATTCTTTCCTCTCCAGAAGTAGAATTTATTTTTACTGTAATTTCTGCATCAGTAAATATATAAATAAATTCCAAACCACTTTTTACAAGATTAACCAAGTAATCTGTTTCTCCAGCTTCTACAACAGTTTTCTTATATTCAAAATCTGTTATAGAACGTTGTTCTTGAGATTCTTCTAATACAATTCTTTCATTATCGTCATTATAAATCTCAACCTTGTTTGTTGCTATCATTTTCATAATTCTTTCCTCCTTATGTGCCCATATGTTTTATTTTGGGTGATTTACTATATTTCCAATATTTACTTTTTTTAGCTTTTTTAGGGGTCATCCCATAAGGCAATTCTCTGGGAAGAAATCCTTTTTCGGCATAAGTTAATTGTTTTCTGGTTTTTTCAGGAATAGCTATATCAAAAAATTCCTCTATAAGTTCAACTGCTTCTTCAAATTTTTCTCCCTCTAAAAGAGAGTCCATTTCTCTCTGAAGATATTGAGGGGCTACCATATAGAACTCATATATCTCTGAAAATAATGTTGGTTCATATGGTTTTCCCTCTTTAGTTAGTCCTGTATAAGATTTTATTTCTTCTTTTTCTATTGCGTTCATCAATTTTTCTAACTTTTTCTCTACATCATAAGACCAAGCTTCTTTAATTTTATCCGTTCTTAGTCCAATATTAAAATTATAAATATCATCATAAATACTTTGTAATTTGTTTAAAATTTGTTGTTTTGTCATTAAATTACTCCCGACCAATTAACATTTACTACAGCCCCATTAGGATGGCTTACTTGCAACCAGCATAAACAATTAACGTGGGACTTACTAAAAATAGGTGCGTCATACTCTGTTTGGGCTAAAAAATCCTCTAATGTCCACACCATACCGTCTAAATCTGCACATACACTATCTATATCGTAACGGTCATTTTGCACCCAGCGAACAGTATCATATCCCTCTGCTAATAATTGAGTTAAAGCCCAAGTGCTTTCGTCCACTCGAATTTCGGCTAAAATATGTTTTTCACACATAGATAAGTTACCTCTTTATAAAATACTTTTATATAACTAAAATTCACTATAAAATACCTCTCTATACATAAATTATGGCGTATTTGTAGCCGTAACCGTTGGTGTTACAGTAGGCGTTACAGTATATGTTATTGTCGGAGTTATAGTCGGTGTTACGGTTAAAGTTATAGTTGGTGTCACAGTTTCTGTTATCGTTGGCGTTAATGTCTGTGTAATTGTTAGTGTCACAGTTGGTGTAACCGTTTCTGTTATAGTTGGTGTTATTGAACCAGTTATTGTAGGCGTAACAGTTTGTGTAACAGTTGGTGAAATTGTATGTGTCACAGTTTGTGTAACTGTTTCTGTTACTGTAGGTGTAGCAGACGCTGTTGGAGTATATATTAACCATCCACCTTGTGTTATAGATAATATTAGTGACGCTCCGTCTTTTAAAACTATATTTAAACCACTCGTTCCAGTTCCCCCAACAACATTAGCAGTTATTGTTATGTCAGATGAAAATCCTGGTGACTGAGCCCCATAACTCCAAATAACTGAAGTATATCCTAACCCTACAGGCTCAACTGTCCCTGTAGGAACAGGAGTAGCTTCTGCCCCGTTCCAAGTTATAATACCGTTCCATACAATAGCTGATACATTAAAATCTGTTGGTGATTGATTCCCGTTCTGAAATTTTATATACATAGGATAAGTTTCGCCCACTACTAAGAAAGGTTCGTCAAAGGAATATTCTGCAAAATTTTCTGGTGTAAAAGTAGGCGTAACAGTCGATGTTACAGTAGGCGTTACTGTCTGTGTTACTGTCTGTGTTACTGTTGACGTTATAGTCTGAGTATTAGTTTCTGTTATTGTAGGTGTTATAGTCTGAGTATTAGTTTCTGTTATTGTTTGAGTTATAGTCTGAGTATTTGTTTCCGTTACAGTCTGAGTATTTGTTTCCGTTATAGTCTGAGTAACCGTTTTAGTAATTGTTTGAGTAATTGTAGGTGTAAAAGTTTGAGTAATTGTTGGTGTTATAGTTTCTGTTACAGTCTGTGTATTTGTTTGTGTTATGGACGAGGTTACCGTTGGGGTGCTTGTTTGTGTAATTGTTTGTGTAATTGTAAAAGTTTGTGTTATAGTTGGTGACAAATATTCTATAGAACTCCATACCTGTTTATCTCTTTGTGTATCTATTAACCACATATTTTTATCAATAGATAACAGCGAGTGTGAAGTATTTATAGGAAAATCTTCAACAACATTTAATTGCCAATTTAATCCGTCTGCTGAAGTCCATACTTCTTTTTGTTCATTAAGAATACCACCAAGCACCCACATTTTATTATCAAAAACTGTTATAGCATATATTCCTTTTGGGTCAAATGGTGCTTGTGGTGTTTTTTCTACCCACGTAATACCGTCAGTAGAATACCAAACATCACTTTTAGGAACATCGTCTTCTATTTTTCCACCTATTACCCACATTTTATTATCAAAAACTACACTTAGGTGACCATATCTTTTACCAAATTGTGCTAAACTTGTAGAAAGTTTCCATCTTTCTCCATTCGTAGAATACCAAACATCACTTGCAGGTTCGCTATTTTGCATACCACCTATAACCCACATTTTACCGTCAAAAACAAGACTGGTATGTTGTTTACGTGGACTAAATTCAGCGTTGCTTATAACTTTTCTCCAATAAAACCCATTACTACTACGCCACACATCATCTTCTAACTGTATATATCCAGTATTAGTATAAACGTTTCCTCCAATAACCCACATTTGATTATCAAATACAACAGATGAATGTTGATATCTTGGGAAGAATTGTGCGTTTTGTGTCGCTGGAATCCAGTCACAACCATTAGCTGAATACCAAGCGTCATTTAATCTTACATAATTATTATATCCAAGTTTAGAGTATCCTGATATAAGCCACATTTTATTATCATAATATAATGCTGTTTGTCCCTCTCTGTTATTATAATCCACATATCTACACTCTAAAGTCCAACCAGTAATTATAGTTGGTATAGCAGAGGGAGTATGTGTAAGTGTAATTGTTGGTGTAATTGTAGCAGTAATAGTTGTTGTGTTTGTTTGCGTTATTGTAGACGTTAATGTAATTGTGTGCGTAGGGGTTACTGTCTGCGTTATGGTAAACGTAAATGTGTTTGTTACGGTTTCAGTTATTGTTTGCGTTACTGTTTGTGTGTTGGTTTCTGTTACTGTCTGGGTTACAGTCTGGGTTACTGTTTCAGTTACAGTCTGGGTTATTGTTTGAGTATTTGTCAACGTTATCGTATAGGTAATAGTCGGTGTAACTGTTTGAGTTACTGTTTCAGTTACAGTTTGTGTATCTGTAGGTGTTATTGTTTGGGTTACTGTTTCAGTTATTGTTTGTGTGTTTGTAGGCGTTACTGTTTCTGTTATTGTCTGTGTAACTGTTTGTGTATCCGTTGGCGTTACTGTTTCAGTTACTGTTTGCGTAACTGTTTGTGTATCGGTAGGCGTTACGGTCTGTGTAACCGTTGGAGTTACTGTTTGAGTTACTGTCTGTGTATTTGTTTGTGTAACGGTTTGAGTAACTGTTTTTGTATTTGTTTCTGTTATTGTTTGTGTAACAGTAGGAGTATTTGTTTCCGTCACAGTTTGTGTAATTGTGGGTGTCACAGTCGGTGTAGAAGTTTGAGTTATTGTTTGTGTTACTGTTGACGTTACGGTTTCTGTAGGTGCTGAAACTGTTACATCTGTTGTATTTGAATTACTTGAAAGACCACCATCAGCCATAACACTTCCTGTGTTATATGTATGCCCAGTAAATGTTCCTTGTGAGAACACTACTACAGTAATTGTGCCATTTGTATCGCTTTGTGTTCCTAAATCCCACACATAAGTAAAATCTGGACTTCCTGTAATATCTGACCATAAAGGCGTAGATACATCTACCTGAACTTCGTCTTTATCAAAGAAATCAGATACTTGCAGGTTCTCTGCCGTTCCTACAACCGTCCAGTCAAGATAATAAGTAAATTTCTCATACTGTATTACGGAAGCTTTACTTACAGATTTAACCAACGATATAATTGGTGTTTCTGTTGCTGTTTGTGTAATGGTCGGTGTTGAAGTTTCCGTAACCGTTTGTGTCACGGTCTGTGTTACTGTCGGAGTTGCCGTTTCGGTTATTGTTGCCGTATCCTCTGGAGTATTTGTTTGCGTCACAGTTTGTGTTACTGTAGGTGTGCTGGTTTCTGTAATCGTTTGTGTAACTGTTTGAGTGACTGTTTGAGTATTAGTAGGTGTTACAGTTTCAGTTGCTGTTTGAGTTATAGTCTGTGTGTTTGTAAGTGTTACAGTTTCAGTTGCAGTTTGAGTAACTGTTTGAGTATTAGTAGGTGTTACCGTTTCTGTATTAGTTTGTGTAACTGTTTGAGTAACTGTCTGTGTTACCGTTAAAGTAGGTGTATCAGTTTGCGTTACTGTTTGCGTTACTGTCGGTGTAGCCGTTTCTGTAACTGTTTGAGTTACTGTTTGTGTGTTTGTTTGAGTTATAGTCTGTGTATTTGTTTGTGTTACTGTTGGGGTAACGGTTTCTGTAACAGTCTGTGTGTTTGTTTGAGTCACGGACGGTGTAGCAGTTTGCGTTACGGTCTGTGTGTTTGTTTCAGTTATAGTCTGGGTAACTGTTTGACTTACCGTATAAGTAGGGGTAATAGTTTGTGTAACAGTAGCAGTATTTGTTTTTGTTATAGTTGGTGTTACAGAATGAGTAACGGTTACTACAAATACGTCCACCAAGTTAGATACAGCCGATAACCCACCATCAGCCGTTATTGTTGTTGAATTATAAATATGTCCTGTAAAATTACTACGAGGTCTTACTGTTATAGTAATAGCCCCATATGAACTTACAGTTCCTAAATTCCAATAATAAGTAAAATCAGGACTTCCCTGCTCACCTGTCCATATAGGAAGCGAACTAAATACGTCAATTTCATTTATATCAAAGAAATCTTGAGCTGTAAAATTTTCTGCCGTTCCAGTAATGTTCCAGTATATATAATATTCAAATTCTTCTTGTGGTATTACTTGAGCCTTACTTGTCGCTTTTATAACACTAAACTCTGGCGTTTCAGTAACAGTAGGAGTAATTGTATAAGTAGACGTTATAGTTATAGTAGGTGTTACGGTCTGTGTGTTCGTAGACGTTATTGTTTTTGTTACGGTTTTAGTAACGGTAGGAGTATTTGTTTCTGTCACGGTTTGAGTCACAGTCTGTGTGTTAGTAGGTGTAATAGTTTCTGTTATTGTCTGTGTGTTTGTAGGAGTTATGGTTTCAGTTACAGTTCGAGTGCTTGTAGAAGTTATAGTTTCAGTTACGGTTCGAGTATTTGTAGGAGTTATAGTTTCAGTTACAGTCTGGGTAGCAGTTTTAGTCGCTGTAGGGGTTACCGTTTGTGTAATAGTCTTTGTAACTGTTTTTGTAAATGTAGGTGTTATTGTTTTTGTTACGGTTTGAGTGATGGTCTGCGTTACCGTTTGAGTATTTGTTTCTGTCACAGTTTGGGTAACTGACTGTGTAGCTGTTTGAGTTATGGTTTGTGTAACAGTTTTTGTTATTGTAGGAGTTGCTGTTTTTGTAATTGTTTCTGTTGCTGTAAGCGTAACGGTAGGTGTTACTGTTTGTGTTATAGTTTGTGTTATTGTTGATGTCACAGTTTGAGTTACTGTTGAGGTTATGGTTTCTGTAATTGTTTCTGTAACTGTCTGTGTAATAGTAGGTGTAATAGTAGGTGTAATAGTTTCTGTAATGGTTTGAGTTGCTGTTTCTGTAACTGTCTGTGTAATAGTTTTTGTTGCAGTTTCTGTAAATGTTTGTGTTATAGTTGGAGTTATTGTTAATGTGCCGTTCATTGTTTCTGTAACTGTTGGAGTAACAGTAGATGTAAATGTTTGTGTTATAGTTGGAGTTATTGTTAATGTGCCGTTCATTGTTTCTGTAACTGTCTGTGTAATAGTAGGTGTTACTGTTTGAGTTATAGTAGGTGTGGCTGTTTCCGTTATAGTAGGTGTGGCTGTTGGTGTTACTGTTTGGGTTACTGTTTGGGTTACTGTTTCTGTTATAGTTTCTGTAACAGTTGGAGTTACTGTTTGGGTTACTGTTTCTGTTATAGTTTCTGTAACAGTTGGAGTTACTGTTTGGGTTACTGTTTCTGTTATAGTTTCTGTAACAGTTGGAGTTACTGTTTCTGTTATTGTTTCTGTAACTGTCTGTGTAATAGTAGGTGTGGCTGTTTCTGTTATTGTTTCTGTAACTGTTGGTGTTACTGTCTGTGTAATAGTAGGTGTAATAGTAGGTGTAATAGTAGGTGTAATAGTAGGTGTTATAGTTTGGGTTATTGTTTCTGTTATTGTTTGGGTTATTGTTTGGGTTATTGTTTCTGTTATTGTTTCTGTTATTGTTTCTGTAATGGTTTCCGTTATAGTTTCTGTTATAGTAGGTGTTATTGTTTCTGTAACTGTTGGAGTT
>Ga0272441_10000731_pt1 | contig 72766 bp, 59 predicted proteins | sample SSMProp6N_FD_193582 | JGI IMG/M metagenome (GOLD analysis project Ga0272441, IMG submission 193582) | Marine sediment archaeal communities from Little Sippewissett salt marsh, Falmouth, MA, United States - SSM-Prop-6N | ecosystem: Environmental > Aquatic > Marine > Wetlands > Sediment ...
GTGAGGCCATCACCCTGTTGCACGCTGCTGGTGACGATTCCGGTGAAGGATGCGGTTAGCGTCTCCCCAGCATTCACCGTCAGATTCAAGGGGACATTGAACGAATCGACGTCGTCCGACAGCCCGAGCGAACCGCTCGCCGCTGGATCGCTGACCACATAGCTGCCTGCGTTTCCGGGGGCATCGGTTTCAGAGACAATGCCTGCGGGCAATGTGTCATCAAACCCGACGTTGTAAGCAGGAACCGGTCCCACATTCTCGATGACGAACTCGTAGACGATGACGTCTCCCGGTTCCACGGGGCCGGTGTTGCTCCCAATGCTGGCGTCTTCACGAAGGATATCGGTGATCACCTTGTCCACGGAGAGTGCTGGCGTGGCATAGCCAAAATCCTGGTCGCGATTGTCTTCACCCGCGGCAAGGCTGTAGTCAGAAGTGTGCGGGCTTCCAAGGCCATCGTAGTCGTAGGTTTGCGACAGTCCTTCCGGAAGCGTCGTGTGATCCACGGTGATGGTGTAGTTCCCGGCAGGTAGGAAGTCGAACAGGTACAGGCCGTCTGCATCTGTTGTAGTCGTAAAGATTTCATCCACGCCGTCTCCATCGACATCGCCTTCTAGCGTCAAGGTGACGTTCTCGATGCCTTCCTCCGACGGGTCCTGGGCACCGTCGCCATTCGCATCGAACCAAACGAGATCACCGATCGAACCGAGACCTCGGTATCCGAAGTCTTGCTCTTGATTGTGCTCGTTCTCTGCAAGCGTGTAGTCCGATGTATGCGGTGTTCCTAGCCCATCATAGTCATAGGTCTGTCCCATACCGTCTGGCAATGTCGTCTCGTCGACGGTGATCGTGTAGTCGCCTGCAGGCAGCTCATCGAACAAGTACCCGCCGTCGCTGTCCGTGGTCGTCTCAGCGGTATAGTCCGTGATGCCATCTCCGTCCAGATCGGCCTCAAGGATGACGGTGACGTTTGCGATGCCCTCTTCGGTTGGATCCTGATCGCCAGCGCCATCCAAGTCGAACCACACGCGATCCCCGATCGAGCCGATGCCTGGATAGGGATCAAGGGTCAAGGTGTTCGCGCCGTCGCATTCACAGATCGCGTTCGACGGGTCTGCAGTCACGGTGAACGCACAATTCCAGTCTTCGCAGTCTGGCGTGTAGCTGAACAAGATGTCCTGCGAGGTGCCGGCCGCAAGGTCGATCGGCGCACTGTCCGCCGTAGGCGCACAGCCGGAGCTTGTCAGTCTGAAGACGACGCCGGTTGCATCACCACATCCGGTGTTCCCGACCGTGGCGGTTACCGTTGCAGTGCCTGCTTGGCAATCCACCTGGGGATCAACTTCTGTGACCACAAGGTTCGGCACCTCAGACACAATCGAGGAGAGGCAGAACTCGTTGTCCGTACCATCGCATTCGCAGATGTCGTTTCCAGCGTCCACCTCGAAGTGCGCAGAGTACTCGCAGTCGCCTGCACAGAGCGCCTGCGTGAGCAGGCGTTGCGTCAGCGAGATGACAGTGGAGCTGCTGGCTGGGATTGTCTCCCCGGTGATGGTTTCGGTCCAGCTATCGATCACGTCGCCTGTGCAATTGGCACCACCATAGAGCGTGACTGCAAGGTCGAAGGAGGCGGTCACGTCTGCGCACCCGGTGTTTTCGACCGTGACATCCGCGTCAACGGTTCCCTGCCCGTCGGCGGCGCAGCCAATGGACCCAACAACGCCTGAGATTTCAAGGTCAGGCAGTGGTGATGTGAAGGGCGCGCTTGCGCTGTTGTTCGTGCCATCGCATTCGCAAATCTCGTTCTCCGGATCGATTGTCGCAGTGAAAGCGCACGTGCAATCGGCGCAATCCGCCCAAGCGGACGAAATCGCGAAGTCGACAGTTGTCGTGCTGCCTGCCGTGAGTCCTGCAACGTTCTCATCTGAGAACGTCAAACAGCCGTCCGTTGCCAATCGCAGGACAAAGGCGCCGGCGTCTCCGCATCCAGCGTTCTCGACCGTGACGCGAGCAAATCCAGACATCGCATCGTTCGAACAGCTGAGGTTGCTGAAGTCAATGTCGGCAACCGTGAGATCTGGGAAGTCGATGGGGAAGGTACCTACACAGTAGGTATTGTTGGATCCATCGCACTCGCACACTGCGTCACCGTCGTCTGCCTCGATCTGAATGGACAGCTGACAATCCGGCAGATTGCAGACGGCAAGCGTTCGCACCACATTGATCGTCTCTTGATCCGTTCCTCCGTTGGCTGCGATGGAAAGCCCGGCGAAGTTCACGGTGAAGGTATCGATCTCCGATCCCGTGCAGTTCGCGCCATCGAAGATGCGGAATCGCATCAGCACGTCGCCGTTCAGCGAATCGCCACAGCCATCATTTCGCAGCGTGACTGGACCTTGAATGTGGATCTGGTTATCTCCGGCACAGGTTGCTGACAAAGCGGCGCTGTCAATGGTCAAATCCGGCAACGTGATCGTCCCATTGAGCGTGGCCATGTTGTCGGTCTCTTGGCACTCGCAGATGGTGTCGGTCATATCGAGTGCAACCGTGATCGCATACCCGCAATTCGCACAGGCGACATCCCAGCCCTCGACAGTGATGGTCTGCGAGCTATCGTCATTGAGCGGGAGTGTGCCTCCCAAACCGACAAACGTATCCGACACGCTGAATCCAGTGTTGGGCTCAGCGATCGTGATCGTGAAGTCCTCAGTGATGGGGGCGTCTCCGCTTCCCTGGTTGCGCACGGTGATCTGAATGCTGCCCGACCCTGGCGTGATGCCGTCTCCAGTGCAACTGAAGATCGGTTCGATATCGCCAGCATTGATTGTCAGATTGGGAACGCGAACGATGGAAATGTCCTGAACGGTTGTTTCATAGGTGCATGCAGGGGCTGCAAACGTGCCGCATCCCCAGCTGGCGATCGCCGTGTTTCTTCGAAGCGATTGGGAACAGTCATCTGAAGGCTGGATCGCATACGCAGTAACGGTTGCCGAGAGCGACGCTCCCGGCGCCAAACCGGCATCCGCTTCCCAGGTGATGGTCTGACCGACCTGCGATCCTGACGCCACAAAGGAAGGTGTCTCATCCACCAGGTCAGTGAAGGCATCCACCACCAAGGAGGATCCAAGCGTATCTTCTAGGCGGATCCAGTCTGCAACTCCTGTCCCCGTGTTCGTAACGGTGAGTGTCCAGGTCACTGTGTCGCCGGCGTCATAGCAGTCGAGATTGGGATTCACCGGAGACTTGTCTACGGTGAGTGAGGGCAGCAGGCTGGTCAGTGTGGCAGAAGTTGAGGAGTCATACTGCGTCAAGCCACAGCAATCGTAGTAGTAGACAGTGACTGGAATATTCTGCGTCGTGAAGTAGCAGCTGATATTGGCGTCGAAACGGAGCCGGATGGTCCCTCCAGGAGGAATGCTCTCGCATCCGTCGTTTCCAACGCCTTCCGCGTTGATGTTGTACCACGAAAGCGTTTGCCCGTTGATGTTTGGGTTCGATGCAGGGGAGAACCCGCTGCCGCAGTCGATCTCTGAGGAACCGGACACGTAGGACAACTCGTCCGGCAACGTGATCAAGAAATCGACATCCGATGTTGTTGCTACAGCGCTCGAGTTCTGGATTGTAAGGGTCATCGTCGTCGTGCTGCTGCACGCCTCGATTGTGTCAGGTGATAGCGAAGCAGTCAGATCGAGCGGCGGCTCGCGTACCCCGGAAATGGTGCTGGAGGAAGGGAACGTGGTGGTGCAGTCTGCATCGAATGTGGTCGAAAGCCCATCGACATTTCCGCAGCCCCAGGCGGCATCCACGTCAATATCGAGGGCTTCGCAGTCCAATCCACCGCTGGTTGCGAAGGCCGTAACGTCTAGCGTTGCCACCGCATCTACTGGAAGATCGACGATCTCCCAGGACACGGATTGCCCGACATTTGAGCCGCCATCCGCTGGTCCGTACGTGGGATCGCCTGTGGAAGAGACATAGGCGAGCCCATCCCCAAGAATGGCTTCGACCTGGGCAACTGGAATCGCGACCGATCCAACATTGCGTACGTCGATCTCCCACGTCGCCGCTCCTCCGCAATCGAGCGCTTCTCCTGCGGCTGGAGAAACCTGTCGCAGTGTGACGTCAAGATCTGCTGGAATCAACGAAATCGCAAACTGCCCTACGTTCGATGAGAACGGATCCCCACAAGGGTTCTCGTAGTCGGATCGAAACGCCAACGTACCACCGTCAAACGAGCACAGCACGGTGAAGTCGAATCGGATATCAATGGTGGTGCCTGGAGGTACTTCGCCAAGCGCCGAGATTTCGTTGGCGGTCCAAAGCAAGTTGGGTCCAGGAATGCCGGATGGATCGGAGGTGGGCGTCCAGGCGCCGTTGCCTATGCGAACCTGAGGATTGCCGAGATAGACCAAGCCCTCGGGAAGCGCCACCTCGCCGGTGAGATTGTACGCATTGCCGATTCCGGAGCTCTTGACCGTTACGGTTGCCGTGGATTCTGAACACATGGCAACAGGAGTGGGGCTGAAAGATGTCGCGACCACCTGGGCTCCAGGGACAAGAGCGGAAGAGCTGTCCGTTCGCGGAGTCTGGCAGTTCTCTCCAGCGCAACCCCATGAGACTTCGATGTCGTTGGTCAGGCCGTCGCAATCCACGAGTTCTGCGCCCACCGTCATCGTAATGACCTGTCCCGGGGCAACTTCGCTGAACAGGAACGTCGCACCGTTGATCGCGTTTCCGAGATGATCCTGGTTTGGTGTGATGGTTGCACCGGACGGATTCGTGTTGGCTTCATCGAAGCTGAGTCCGCTGCCCATAATGTCATCGACCCAGACGTTGTGCGCCGATGCGTTTCCCGTATTCTGGACGACAACGGTCCATGCAACGGATCTCTCCGAGGCATAGAGGAGTTCGGGTGATTTGCGTGTAAACACGTTGGCTTCAAGCGAGAGCAGCGCCTGATCGGACGTAGACGCTGAACAGGAATCATCATAGATCGCATCGTTGTGGCAAAGATCGTCGAAAAAGACCGCAGCCGAGAGGTCGGCAAGCGAACCGCTACAGGGAATCGTGACAGGAACTGTGAGGGTCGATACGTCATCTGCCAGTTCGAAGCTGTCCCCAAACAGCCACTCATAGGTGGACCCGGCTTCCGAAGGGTTCGTACAGGATGTGATGGGGCTGACCGAACCATCGCAGGCCGCCTCCGAAGGGGTGATGATCGAGCCTCCGTTGTTCGAAAGCACAAGTCGAACATCATAGGGCTGTGCAATGGTTGATGTCCGTTCCAGCGTGATCGTCACGGGATACGTGGCGCACGCTTCCTGGATCTCAGGAATACCCGAAAGGTTGACACGCATTGCTGGCGGTTGCGCTGTTACGGAGATCTGATTTCCGGGATCCGGGTACATTGTGCCACAGAGCCCCAACTCCGGGGCCCCGATTTCCAGATCCACGCCGGCCTGGATGGGGATGGTCGATGCTTGGCAGCTCGGGCTATCCAAGTCCTGCACGATGAGGGTGTACTCGTACACGATCGTCTTGCCACGAGCGGTTGTTGCGTCTTCAAGCGGCAACTCAAGCCGTCCGAACGGCGTGTTGTCCACCACAGTGTCCAGCGTGGCGCCTGTCACCGAGGCGGTGCCCGACGAATAGACAAGATTGCTGTTTCCATCGACGAAATAGGTGAACTCGTTCAACAGAAGGTCATCGAGCGCAGGGTCGTCGATGAACGTATAGGTGTGCGTGACCGTCACGGCGTAGTCCTCGGAGCATCGCACGGCGATGCTCCGATCGAGCGCCATCGACGAACTGAAGTACTCGATATCGTCTCCGAATCCCTCACACAGAATGGTCGTTTCCGCACTGGCCGTGCCGACAATCGTGCAGCCGCAGCAATCGGTCCCAACGGCCGTGACCAGATTCGGGTCACTGCCCCCAGAAGGACCCGCGCAGTAGGAACAGTCTATTGGCGCCTCGAGCTGCACGGTTCCCTCAAACGGTTGATCGATCGTTGGATCGTAACTCCACGAAATCGTACGCGCGTTCTCATCCACCGTTCCGCCCGCAGGGTCAAGGACGATGAATCCTTCGGGATAACTGTCCACGATCGTCACCAGTCCGGGGCTCCCGCCTCCGCAGTCGACGCTACCGAAGTACATCACTGTGATGTCATACGATCCCGTCTCTCCCAAGCGAAGGGAGTCGGGTCCGGTCTTGGCTACTTGAAGGGAAGGGCCGGATTCCGAGGAGAGCGTCGAGAACTGCGGGAAGGCGACAAAAGGAATCCCACAATCATTCGTGTAGTTAAGCTGGAAAACGTTGTCTCCGCTAGGTAGCGGTCCGTTGCACCAATCGACCTCGGAATGGAGGACATAGAAGGTCAGATCGAAGGTCGAGTTCGGCGCGATATCCGGGAGCTGAAAACACCCATTGGAATAAGTAGTCCCAGGCGGGAGTCGGGTTGGATCAACCTGAAGATAGGCGACTTGGCAGCAAAGCTCCCCATTGCGAGCCCATCCATCTCCGCTGTTCGTGAGCTGTATCGTGCCTACCGTTTCGTTCGTGCAGTAGCCGACCTCAACGTTGGGCGCGGTGAAGGAGAGCGCGGGATTCTTGACGATTAGGTTCAATGAAGCAGTGGCCGGTGGACACCCGCAGATCTCGGGATCGGACGAATCAAAGCAGATGTCGCTTGGGCTGCATCCCCAGCGGACATCGGCCTCGTTTATCAGGCCTGTGCACGCGACAACTTCGGCTGTGAGTTCGAAACTTGTGCTTCCACCTGCTGGAATATCTCCAAGGCTCCAGGTGGTCGTTTGTCCATCGTTGCTCCCGCTGGCTGTATCCGAAACATACGCCAGACCGGATCCGAGCACGTCTGTCACCTCGACATTGGAGACAGTTCCCAAGCCAGTGGAGTCCACGGTGATGGTCCACGTGACTTCCTCACCAACGGACGCATCCTGAACCGAAGGAGACTTCGTGATTGTCACCGCGCCGGGAAGGATCTCGATCGAGGTCGAACTGACTCCCTGCAGGGACACGCCGGGATCCTCGCAGTCTTCGTAGTCCACGGTCACCTGCTCGGTCCCGGAGACTGCGGCACACGAAGTCTCCAAGTCGTAGGCGATCGTGATAGATTCCGCTGGTGGAAGCGTGTACGCGCTTCCAAGCAGCGCGTCAATGTCCCAACTGCTCGCAGTCGGGTCCGCAGTCAACTCGGTGGCATCGTGAAGGAGGATGGTCGTAGAGCCGGGAACGTAGAGCACGCCGCTCTCCGTGTAGCTACGCGTGATGCGAACCAGACATGCATCCTGGGTTGCGCTCTGATTGGTGACGGTGATGGTGAATGTGGCACGCTCGCACGGGTCCATTTGATCTGGACCCAAGATCTCTTGCGCAAGCGTACTGCAGGAGAGCGCAATCGCGAACAGGACGCCCCAGAGATATGCTGGCCTACCGAGCTGGCCCCGTGTGCGCATTATTCTACCTCCCCCTCACGTTCGACATCCACCTGAAGGAATCCTTTGCCTTGCTCGGACGCATACGGCCAGATTAGCAGAAGCTCTGCCTTCTCAGTTCGAGAAAGCGTGAAAGGAACAAGGATTGAAAGGGGTTCGCGGTCTTCGCCTTCGACGATCTCTTGAACCATTAGGGTGTGCTCTCCGAACGCCACCTCTCGAAAGGCGTAAGCTCCCTGCTTGTTGGACAGTACGATCTGGTTTTCGTCTCCATCCAGCATGAGCAGGAGTCCTGGGATGGGCTTATCTCCCTCGCTGAACACCCCATCTTCGTCTACGTCTTGGTACACGAGCCCCTTAAGCCGAGTGGAGGTCTTGCGGACTGACAACGAGGCGATACTGACTTCGCTGGTTCCCAACACCACCGTGGTTTCAGAAACCAGAACTGCGAATCCACGGGACTCAAGGCTTGCGATGCTGGATTCCGGCAAGGCGATCATCCAAGATCCGGCATCCAACTCCGAACTGATCCCGCCATCGGCCTCGGTTGTCAGCAACTCCCCGGCAACATCCACAAGAACTCCTGGAATGCCCGGTTCGTTGGCACCCCGAACCCCGTTTCCATCAAGATCCTCGAACACGTACGTCTGAATCGACTGAATCGAGGCAATACGTATCATTGCCGAAGCGGTCGCGGTTTCTCCGGTGACCACGCCGCGATAAACATCTCGAATCTCCACTGTGATTGTGCCAACGAAGGGCTCGTCATAGATTGCGGCGTAGCGGGGACTCACGGTCCAGGGTGTATCGAAGATCCCATTGTCATCGAGATCCCAACGGAAGTGCAGCACATCCCCAAGATCAGGGTCATGACTGAACGAGGCATCCAAAACCAGTGGTTTCCCTGCTATACCCTGATAGAAGCCGCCCGCGTGCGCGGTCGGTGCCGCATTCTCATGCAACACCTCTACGGTGACGGTCCCAGAGACCACTGCTCCGCACGCGTCTCGAATCCGGTAATCGAACCGTTCGGTGCCTTCGAACCTGGGCTGGGGTGTGTAGTGAATCTGATCGCCGGCGATCGAGGCACTGCCATGGGCTGGCGCATCCACGGACTCAAGCGTGACGGAGCCGCCGGCATCCGTGTCATTGGCCAGCACATCGATGAGTACCGCTGTGGCTTCGTGTGTCTCTGCGAGGTCATCGATTGCGGTCGGTCCGACGTTGGTGATTGTGACCGTCACGGATCCAACATCGGTATTGCCGTTGCCATCTCCTACCGTGTAGTCAAACGTGTCCGTGCCGCATGCCCCAGGATCCGGCACGTATTCGATGGAGTCGCCAGGCAGTAGTGTCGCTGTGCCCTTGGAAGGATCAGAGACAGTGTCGATCTGAAGCGCATCGTCTTCCGGATCCGTGTCGTCCGATAGGACGTCGAGCGCGACTGCACCGCCTTCTGCGACAGTCCCGGAATCGTCGACCGCTGTCGGGGCCTCATTGATGTCGTTGACGGTGATGGTGAACCACTCGGCATAGGCATTCTCGTCCTCGTCTTCGGTTTCGATTTGGAGGCTGTAGCTGGCCTTCACTTCGTGGTCGAACACTTGGGCAGATCGGAGTTGGTTGCCCAGGATGCTGAACGCTGCGGTGTCCCCATCGATGAGCGTGTAGGTGTGGGATACCGAATCGGGGTCCACGGTGCTGAGCGTGCCCACGGTCGAGCCTGAAGTGAGGTTCTCATCGATCGCATCCGTGCTGAGCTGCAGGTCGCTTGGAGGTTCGGATGCCGAGGTCCAGGTGGTGGTTTTGACGTTTTGCTGCACACCGGTTGTGTCGTTGAACAGGTTGGCTTCGATGGTAAAGGTCTCTCCTCCGGAAGGCTCAGACGGAAGAGAGACGGTGTTGAAGCGTGTCGTGCTCTGTCCCGCCGACATCGAGAAGCTGTCGACTTCGATGTCCTTGTTATTGCTTGTGCTGTCGAGCAGATTGATCTCCAGTCGGTAGGAATCGGCGTTTGTCGCGTACACGCCAACTTGGACTTGAATGGCATTCCAGTCTCCGCTTGCGCTGATAGAGGTAATCTCAGCGTCTTCTGCACCACCCCCGTCGATCAGGATCTGGCCCCAGTCCAGTTCTGCAACCCACGTTGTGGATTCCCCGCCGTCCGGATCGATCCAAACTCGGATCGTGTTGTCGGCGCCATAGACCACGTCACTTGTGATGTTGAAGGACGTTGTGCTCCATGTTCCGTCCGTCCCACTCAAGTAGCCGAGGAACTGCCCGTTGATGTAAACCTCATCCAACTCGCCGGATTCCTCATCGACATCGTGTGCTCGAATCGTGAGCGTGGCGCTTGATCCGGAAGCCTGATCTACATGGATTACGAACTCGTGCCAATCGGGTTCCGAGACCTCGATGTTGGCGAAGTTGTTCGTGTAGGTGTTCCCAGCAAGCGCCAGCCACGAGACGGCTAGCACGAAACAGATTGCAGCACATAGCTTTCCCCACCGTTGTCGATTCATCCTTGCTGTCTCCCTGTATACGAAGCGCCGAATTATTGTACAACGCACTGCATTTGCGTTCTGTGATCTCAGACACATTCGATTCTTGGGCAAACCAGGCCCTGGCGCACATGCGCCAGGGCTCACCCAAGGAGGTGATGCTAGTTTGCGATGATGATTGGGAGGTATACGGCCTCTCCAGGGCCATAGATGATCCAGAACTCGTGGACTCCAGGTGCTAGGTTTGCCGTGCCGATGTCCAGCGTGTATTGGTCGCCCCCTGTGTAGCTTCCAGAGAAGGCATAGGCCGTCATAGCTCCACCGGCTCCGGCACTTCCTGCAAGACCGGGTCTGGAGACGCTGATCCACGGCCATCCAGCTTTCAATCGCGCGGAGCGTGGAAGCGGGAAGGACACCTTGAGTTGCTCGCCTGAGCGGACGGTCTCAGGCTCCAAGCTGGCCACGGCCTTAGCGAGTTCTGGCGAGTTCTGCACACCTGGTGTCGCTCGCAACGGATGATCCTGGGCGTCTTCGCCCTGAATCATCACACCAAGATTGGTGTTCCAGTTGTCTGCTCCATCTGGGGCGAGTGGATCGATACGCTCCATGGAGCCGTAGGTTACGGCACTTCCTGCGATCCATCCGTCGCGTCCCAAATTGGCCGCATTGGCGGTGTCCACAACCTCACCTGCCGGGTTGAGCAGCATCAACACCTCGCCGGCATCAGACAGTTCGAGTTGGAGTGATTGGGTCGTGTCATAGATCAAATCTGCACGGAGTGTCCCGATTGTGGCGTCACTCCTCCGTTCCAGCACGTAGTAGCCAGGTTCGGACACATTTTCGGGCGATGTGACCGACCACACCGGGCTGCCTGCTTCGCGACTGAATTCAAGCGTTGGAAGCACATCGTCAGCTTGCTCACACGCTGCGCCAGCTGCCCCAGCCAGGACGCCGCGAAGTTCGACGAACTTCCAGGCCTGTTCCTCCTGAGAGGATGGATGGGTTCTTCGCCAACGCAGGACCCATCCCGTCAGATCAACGGGTTCGGTGCCGAGGTTGCGCAGCTCGATCCATTCATCTCGTGGATCTGCCGGTGTGCCAGCCCATCCGATCTCGGAGATCACAACGCGGCCTTCGCACGCTGCTGCGTCCTCTGCACCTCCTCCACCAATGGGAGGATTCACCCCGATCGTTACCGATGCTTCCGCAATCTCTCCGTTCTCGTCTGTGACGGTGTAGGTGAACGAATCGTTGCCGGTGAACCCTGTATCCGGCTCGTAGATCAGCACAGTACCTGTGTTGGTCAACGTCCCGGATGACGGTTGGGTCACGGCTGCAATCCGGAGTGCATCGCCGTCCGGATCGCTGTCATTCTCAAGGACTCGGATCGTGATGGGGATATTCTGATCCGTGGAGGCACTGTCATTCTGCGCCACCGGCGCATCGTTGACTGCTGCTACCGCGATGAATACGGTGGCAGTGGCTGTTCCACCGTTGCCGTCGGCAACGGTATAGGTGAACGTCTCCAATCCATCGAATCCAGGAATCGGCTGGTACTCGACTTGCGAGCCTGCGATCAACAACGAGCCGTTTTCGGCTTCCGTAACTGACTCGATCATCAACTCGTCTCCATCCGGATCGCTGTCATTGAGGAGTACTGGAATCTGGACCGGCAATCCTTCATCCGTGATAGCGGAATCATCCTGTGCAATTGGCACGTCGTTGACGCCAGCCACCGCGATGGTCACGGTTGCCGTGTCCGTTCCTCCGTTTCCATCCGCAACGGTGTACTCGAACGAGTCGTTCCCTTGGAAGCCCGAATCCGGGATGTAGGAAACCCCCGTTCTCGAGTTTAAGACCGTCCCGTTCTCCGGTTGGGTGAAGGATTCGACAAGCAGGAAGTCGCCGTCAGGGTCTCTGTCGTTCGCGACCACCGGGATCTCCACCATCATCCCCTCAGCCGTTGCCGCAGAGTCGTCCTGTGCAACAGGCACGTCGTTCGCGGCAGTGACCGAAATCGTGACACGCGCGACGTCCGTCAATCCGTTTCCGTCAGACACGGTATAGGTGAACGTGTCGACTCCGCTGAATCCCGGACTGGGTTCGTACACGAGTTCAGAACCGAGATTCGTGACGTTGCCACCTGAGGGCTGGGTCACGGACTCGATGGTAAGCGCGTTTCCATCCTCGTCGGTGTCGTTCGCAAGGACATCGATCCGGACTTCCACATCTTCGGACGTGGCGTCCGCGTCATCCTGTGCAATTGGCGCGTCGTTTGAGGAGAGGACGGTCACGACAACGGTTGCCTGTGCCGTGCTTCCGTTTCCATCAGACACGGTGTAGGTGAACGTGTCTTCACCGCTGAAGCTGCGATCCGGGGTAAACACGATGCTGCTTCCGCTGGGAATGACCGCTCCGTGTGCCGGCTGGGTCACCGACTGAACGACCAGTGAATCATTGTCTGGATCCGAGTCATTGCTCAGCACCTCGATACTGACTGTCTCGTCTTCGACTGTGGTATACGTGTCGTCCACAGCCAGCGGCGGATCATTGCGGGGCGCGACAAATACAGTGACGGTTGCGCTGTCTGCCCCGCCCTGCCCGTCGGACAACTCATACGTGAACGTATCCAGACCTTCGAAGCCTAGCTTCGGGCGATAGATGAGCTCACCTTCCTCGATACTCGCTGTGCCGTTTGCCGGTGATCCGACATCTGCGATGCTCAAGCTATCCCCATCTGGATCGGAGTCGTTGCCGAGCACAGCGACGCGTACCGGCTGATCCTCATCCGTTGATGCCGTGTCATCCTGAGCGATCGGGGCATCGTTTACTGCCGAGACGAGGATGGTTACGGTCGCCTCGTCCGTTCTTCCGTTTCCATCCGTAAGGGTATACGTGAAGGCGTCTTCTCCGTTGAACCCGGGATTCGGCTCGTAAGAAATGCTGCCGTCGTTGATGGTCGCAGATCCGTTCGCTGGCTGGGTCAAGGACTGGATGGACAGGGTATCACCATCCGGATCCGAGTCATTCACGCGCACATCAACCAGCACAGGCGTATCCTCGTCCGTGGTTTCCTCATCATCCACTGCAATCGGAGCATCGTTCACTGCCGCAACCGCCACTGACACCGTTGCACTCGAGGTGCCGCCCTGCCCGTCTTCAATGGTGTAGGTGAAGGTATCGATTCCACTGAATCCCTCGCCTGGCGAGTAGACAAGCTCCGAGCCACTGAGCGCTGCTTCGCCGTTTGCGGGCTGGGTCAGCGATTGGACGGCAAGCGTGTCGCCATCGGGATCTGTATCGTTTTGGAGTACCGCAATTGCAACAGGAGTTTCTTCCGCTGTGGCTGCGGAATCGTCCTGTGCCACCGGCGGATCGTTGACATCGTCCACGGCTACAGTGACGATTGCCGTGGCTGTCCTGCCGTTTCCGTCCGAGATGGTGTAGTTGAAGGTGTCTATCCCATTGAAGTCAGGGTCCGGCGTGTACGAAAGTTCGGTTCCGTCACCGGTCACCGATCCGTGCTCCGGCTGAGACACGGATTGAATGACCAAAGGATCGCCGTCCGGATCGCTGTCGTTGCCCAGCGGCTGAATCGCAACCTCGATGTCCTCTTCCGTGAATACACTGTCAGGCGAGGCAACCGGTGGGTCGTTGACCGCGGCCACGGAAACGGTGACTTCCGCGGTCGATCTGCCTCCGTTGCTGTCCGATACTGTGTACTCGAAGGTGTCGATGCCGTTGAATCCGGATTCCGGAACATAGGTGATCCCGGTCTCTGATAAGAGAAGCGAGCCATTGGATGGGTCAGTTGCGGATTCAATGGTCAGGAAATCTCCGTCTGGATCGAGGTCGTTCTCCAGCACAGCGATCGCGACGAGTCCGTCCTCATCGGTTGCTGCAGAATCGTCTTGCGCTAGCGGTTCATCGTTGACACGGCGCACGGTGATTGTGACGAGTGCGGACGACGTACCCCCGTTTCCGTCAGCGCATTGATACGCGAACGAATCCTCTCCATTGAAGTTCTCATCCGGGAGGTAGACAAGACGGGTGCTGCGATTCTCAACAGCGCCGTGATCAGGCTGTTGCACCGACTCAATCTCGAGTTCATCCCCATCCGGATCGGAGTCGTTGGCTAACACAAGAACCTCAACTGCCTCATCCTCATCCGTTGTGGCGGAATCATCTGCTGCTTCTGGTGGATCATTGATCGGGAGTACCTGAATCGACACACGTGCAGAAGCCGTCCCACCTGCGTTGTCAGTCAACGTGTACTCGAAACGATCCGCGCCGCTATAGTTCGGATCTGGGGAGTAGCGCAGCTGATCGCCATCGATCGTGACACTGCCGTGTTCCGGCTGCGTTACCTCTTCGATCTGCAGGCGATCTCCATCAAGATCCTTGTCGTTCTCCAGAACATCAATGCCGACCGGGCTGTCTTCATCGGTTGCTGCGGTGTCGTCCTGCGCAACCGGAAGATCGTTTGCCGGAAGAACCTCAATCACGACACGAGCAGACGCTTGCCCCCCACTTCCGTCCGACGCGGTGTAGGAGAAACCATCGTTGCCGTTGTAGTTGGGGGTGGGTGTGTAGACAACCGATGTGCCAAGGTTCTCCACGACGCCATGGGGCGGCTGCTCTAGGGATTGGACTCTCAGTCCCTCGCCCTCGGGATCCGTATCGTTGAACAGCACGAAGATCGTAACGGACGTATCTTCTGCTGCTGATTCTTCATCGTCGACCGCGATGGGTGGATCGTTGACGGGTTCGACGTGCACGGTGACGGTCGCTGTCGCTGTGCCGCCGTTCTCATCAAACGCGGTATAAGTGAACGAGTCCACGCCGAAGAAGTCTTCATCCGGCGTGTACACAACCTGTGTGCGTTCGTTGTCTACCCATCCATTGGCCGGTTGGCTGACCTCGATGATGGACAATCGATCATCGTCTTGATCTTCATCGTTCGCGAGCACGGGGATTTGCGCGGCCTCATCTTCGCGCGTCGAGGCATGGTCGTCTTCCGCGATAGGTGGGTCGTTGACAGGCGCTATCTCGATGGAGACGGATGCGGTGGCTGTCCCGCCGTTCCCATCGCTCACACGGTAGCTGAACGCGTCGGATCCGTTGAAGTCAGGGTCCGGCGTGTAGTGGATGTTCGAACCGTTGTTTGAAGCCCGGCCGTGGGAGGGAGATGATATCCAATCGACGGACAGGACGTCATGATCCGGGTCTGCGTCGTTGGACAGCACTTGAAGGGTGATCGGTGTGTCTTCCTCGGTTTCCGCATGGTCGTCTTCCGCGATTGGCGGATCGTTCCCAGGCAAGATTACGAGACTCACAGTCGCGGGATTCGACTCCTTCTCTCCATCAGACGCGAGGTACGTGAACTCGTCATCCGTGGTCTCGGAGCCATCGTGGATGTATGTGAAGCCGCCATCGGATCTCAGTACGAGTATTCCGTTTCGCGGTTCGGAGATCAGCACTGCAGTCAGAGGGCTTCCCGGGGCGTCAACGTCGTTGCTCAGGATCCCTACAGGATCAACCCGTAGCGTCTCGCCCTCCCCAACGGCATAGAGATCGTCAATTGCGAGTGGTGGATCGTTGCACAGAATGGTGATTGTGACGGTTGCAGATTCGGACTCGAGGCCTGCGTTGTCCTGCACGACGTACTGGAACGAATCCTCATCGCACGCGTCCGGATCCGGCGTGTAGGTTGCGACACCCGTCTTGGAATGAATACTGAGCGATCCGTGTTGAGGTTCGCTCACGATCGAAACGGACGTCGGATCCAGTGCTCCATCTGTATCGAAGTCGTTACTGAGAATCGGAATTCCGATGGACGTATTCTCGTCTGTTGTTGCTGCATCATCCTCAGCTACAGGAGGCTCGTTGCATGCGACATCGATGTCTACGCGAGCCGGGTTCGAGATCCTTCCATCGTCATCAGAGACCTTGTAGTGGAAGAAATCGCTTCCACAAGTCCCTTCCTGGGGCGTGTAGGTTACGAGACCGGTGAATCGATCAATCTGTAGCGTACCTTGCTTCGGATCCCTGGAAATCTCTACGGTTCCTGGATCGATCGTGCCATCCTCGTCTCTATCGTTTGCAGTGACGGCAATCGCAACCGGGGTGTCGGCATCTGTCGTTGCCACGTCGGGCGCTGCTGTGGGTGCCTGATTGCGTACGATTGTGATACGCACGGTTGCGGGGTTGGAGGGTTCTCCATCGTTATCTGCGACCGTGTATCGGAACGTGTCAACTCCATGGGCACCGCGCTCCGGGACATACGTCACGAATCCAGTGTTCGGATCGACATCGACAGTTCCTTTGCCGGCCTCCCGATCCATCATGATGGACGTGGGATCGATGGAGCCATCGGGATCGCTATCGTTTACCAGAATGTCGAAGCGGATCGGTTCATTCTCGTTCGTGACCGCTTCGTCGGCTTCTGCATGCGGTGCATCATTCACCTCGCCGACGTGTACTGTAACGGTCGCAGTAGCCATTCCGCTCTTACCGTCGGCTACGGTGTAGGTGAACGTATCTGTTCCTGTGAAATCGCGATCGGGTTTGTACTGAACCTTCTTCTTTCCGCTCTTCTTCACCACACCGTTTGCGGCTTGCGTGAAGGACTCAACGGTGAGCGAATCACCATCCGGATCGGAATCGTTCTCCAACACCGAGATCTTGACTTGCGTTTGCTCCTGCGTTTGCACCTCATCGTCCAAAGCTATGGGATCAGAGTTTCCGGAGATCGCGCTGGCCGACGGACCAGGAATCCACTCCGCGAGCTCGATCTCTCGACCCGCTTTGGTGGCAATGCGCGTATCCGCGGTTTCGTACCATGCGTCAAGTGTGAAGGAGACGATGCGGGCCTCACAGCCGTAGCCTTCTTCATCATCGTCGTCATCCTCGTCATCATCCTCGTCATCATCCTCGTCATCATCATCGTCATCATCGCCGCCATCACAGTACCCCTGATCGAATTTGATGCCGTAGACGCCGGTGCGCGGATCGGTGTTGACCTCATAGTCCTCTGAGGCATCCACCACAAGGGATTCGTCCATGGATTCAGCCCATTCAAGGACCCAATGGCTGAGGGATGGCTTGCTGCCCGAGGAGACGCGATACGTCCATGTGGATGTGCCATCTGCGTTGTTGGTGACGCCGAGATACTGGAATGAGTGGCCTCCGACCTCCAGCTCGTCTCCAGCCATGGCGGAGCATGCAAGGCCGACGAGAATTCCCAATACCAAGAGCAATCCAGGGAATGCTCGAAGGCCGATGAGATGCCGTCGGTCTGTGCGATGAACGCCCTTCCCAACAAGCTTTTTCCTGTGTTGCATATGCATCAGCCTCCAGAGCCTGTTGGCTGGCAACCTGCTACCTCGCCGGAGGAGGCCCGCGGCTTTGCGTCCCGCCCTTGCAAGCGGTTTGCCTTTCTCAGCCGACAGCTTCTTCTTGTACGTTGATCTGTCCATCGGATTATGCCTCAGCCGAGGCGAACCTAGCAGGCAGATCTCACGGATGCTGTCTGAAACTCATTGCGCGGAAATTCTGAACCTGCCTGAGTTTTGTGGACGATGACTCGTACGGTAGACTCTGAAGCGTACCTGACAGGATCCTGCAAAATGCCTGGTGGGCGTCTGCTGTTGAGGCAACTCGCGCCGAGGAGGACGAGATCATGTATCGGAGTTCGGTTCGCAAATTCATCCAAGGGGTGCTGAGTCTGCTCGACGAAGGCAGGGATCTGAGCTTCGACCAGGTCGTTGAACTCAAAGACTACACCCTCGACAAGGTGCTCGATATGCTGCGGGTGGACAAGCTGCAGCAGCTACGTGACGGCATGCCTGCAGAGGACTGGGAAGAGATCATGGCGTATGTCGGACGATTCACGACCGCGCATGGGCCGCAAGCGCTCCACTTCCACGACACGACGATCGACAAGAGCTTCCTCTGTTGGCTCGCGGCAATCGGTGTTGAGCTTCTCGCGGATCTGTAACGAGCTAACACCGGAATCGATTGATCAACACTGAGAGACAGTTGTCCGGGAAGCACACCGGAGTGTTTTACACAATGTACCGAACGTGCCGAGGAGGGCTCCCACGTGGTGAAAGAACATGAACACCGTAGGTCTGAGAAGCTTGTAGAGCATGCGCTGAACGGCATCTATCAATGCGCCGAGAATGGCGAGTTCCTTGCCGCAAATGCAGCGCTTGCCCGGATGCTTGGATTTGACACGATCGGTGAACTTCGGAAGGCACGGCTCCAGGAACTCATTGCGTCGGCCAAGGAGGCAGAAGTCGTCACCCGGGGCCTGCGTGAGAAGTCTCACGTTGCTGGGATGGAGCTCACGCTCAAGAGCAAGGATGGACCTATGGTTCAGGCGATCTTGAATGCACGTCACGTTCCCAGCTCAAACGGTCACGATGCCTATTGCGAGGGCATCCTGACGGACATCTCGCATCTCAAACGACAGGAAGCGCAGCTTCTTCACCTTGCCACCCATGATCCACTTACGGGATTGCACAACCGTCGAGAGTTCAACGATATCCTGGAACGCCACCTCTCCCAAGCGCGCCGCTACAGCAACTACGGTGCGCTCCTTTGGATGGATCTCGATGGATTCAAGGAAATCAACGATGGATTGGGGCACAAGGTTGGGGACGAGCTGTTGGCGAGTCTCGCGCATCGAATGAGAGCCACCGTGAGGGACTCAGATGTACTGGCCAGACTTGGGGGAGACGAGTTTGCCGTGCTGTATCCGAATGCCGACAAAGCTCAAGCGCAGATGGCTGGGAGCCGGTTGCTCGAGGCGATTCGCAAGCACACAGCGGTCATTCAGGGACAATCTCTGTGCACGACAGCGAGCATGGGGATCGTGCTCTTCCCGGATCATGGAACGTCGGCAAGCGAGTTGCTCATGAAGGCGGACATGGCTATGTATCATGCCAAAGCGGCTGGTAGAAACCGGCTCGTGGTGTACTCCCCGGATGAAGAGCGCGTTGAGAGCCCGGAGACACGCATCGATTGGCTACGCGTGATTCGCGAAGCCCTGGAGAACGACAACTTCGTGCTGTATGCCCAGCCGATCCTGGATCTGCGAACGGAGAAGACAGTGCGCTACGAGATCCTGCTGCGACTTCGAGACAAGATGGGGCGTATTATCCCCCCGGGCGCATTTCTCGATGTCGCCGAGCAGTTTGGCCTGAGCGGCGATATCGACCGCTGGGTACTGCGCAAGGTGATGGCCGTGCTCGGTGACGCAGCGCTTGCTGATGAATTGTCGTTTGCCGTAAACCTCTCGCCGAGATCCCTCACCGATCCTGAGTTGCTGAAGATGATCTCCAGTCAAGACACCCTGACCGTGATCGGCCCGGTGCGTCTTGTGCTGGAAATCACGGAAACGGCAGCCATTTACAACATCCACGTCGCGAAGGACTTCCTGCGAACCCTGCGAACCCAAGGATACGAGTTTGCCTTGGATGACTTTGGCATGGGGTTCTCGTCGTTCTATCAGCTCAAGAACCTGGATGTCGATTACCTGAAGATCGATGGAAGCTTTGTACGCAATCTCTCCAAGGATCCTGTCGACAAACACCTCGTGATCGCCATGGTCCATCTTGCAGAGAGCCTTGGGAAGCAAACCATCGCAGAGTTTGTGGAAGACGAGGAGACGCTCGGTATTCTGCGAGCGATCGGCGTGGATTGCGCACAGGGATTCCACATCGGCCGTCCAGAGCCCCTCGATGAAGTACTCGACCGCATCCCCCGCGTCGTGGCAGGCGACTAACCTCCTTCGGGCTACGGCATAATCGATCTTGAGTGCACGTTGACGACTGTCTCGTTCGAGATGCCGTGCTGCTTGCCAAAGGACGGGTTGATCATGTTCGGACTCAAGATCCGCCGAGTGCACGAATTCGAGCGGTTGCTGCCCACGAGTTTCTGGATCGGGCTCCGTACGGCGTTGCTGGTATTGCCGTTGTGTCTCGTGCCGGCGGTCGCCTCATCTGCAGTCACCATCTCTGTCAGCGAGTTTGTGTTCAACGTAACCACTGCGGAGATGCTCGATACCTCCTTTGTCATCCACAACGGCGATGCAGAAGCAATAGCCCTGGAGATCTCTGTTGTCGATTGGAATCTCGCAGAGGGGAATGTCACCATGGTTCACCCCGCTGGCACGATTGAGCAGTCCTGCGCAACGTGGCTAACCGCTGTTATCGAGACGAATTCGTTGGATCCGAATGAAGAAGCTTCGGTTGCGCTACGCATCCGTCCAGACGTTGAGCGCGCGGGAACGTCTTGGTGCGGTGTGCTCGTCCGGATCAGGCAGGCGAATGGTGACGAACGCGGGGGAATCACAGCGATGCGTGAGTTCCTGGTAAAGATTCTCGTGACTGTCCTTCCGGGGGAAACCGCAGCTCGTGTTCGCTCTGTCTCGCCCTATGGGAAAGACCCGTTCTGGGCTGCCGTGGAATTCGAGAACACAGGAGAGGTCTTCCTTCAGAGTGTTGACGGTTGGATGGTTCTTGAGAATGGCCGAGGGGAAGAGCTCTTTCGAACGGAACTGCCTACGTTTGACAGCCTGCCTGGATCCATCACTTGGCTGGAGGCACGCTGGGAATGGGGGCTCCTGATTCCAGGCATCTACCTTGTTCGTGCGGTGTTCGATCTGGGCGAAGAGCGGCTGCTTGCAGGAGAGACTGCGTTCCAACTGCGCTCACTCTCTCTTGAACCCGTCCCCGGCGCGCAGCATGCCCCCGCCGACCTGGATGGGGACGGCCTATATGAGGATATCGACGGAGATGGATCCTTCGACGGCTCCGATGTCGAGGCGCTCTCAGCGCACTTCGAGCGTGTGTCTATGCAGCGGAATGCGCGCGCGTTCGACTTCGACAACGATGGCGCTTTGAGCGATTCGGACGTACTCAGTCTAAATGCCCTCGTCTTACAGGAAGAGAAGTAAGGAAGAATCGCCTCAGCGGAACGTATCTGTTGAGGAGGGTAGGATGATCGCTCGGGTTCTCGGAGGAGGTTTGAGCCGATGGGTGCTCGTTGTGTCGATCGTTTTTGTTGCGGCGGTGTGCGCAGTTGCGTTTCAGCAATCGGTAGTGGTTCGTGCCCAGTGGCGCATCTTGCCATACCAATCCCTGAGAATCCACGGCGGAACCCCGGAATTCCCAGGCGCATCCAGTCGAGTGATTTTGCGGGCGCCCACAGTGCTCGATCTCGAGCGCGGATATATGGAACTCGAGAACGTCATCCGTCTGCAGGTTGTGAGCAACACGAACTGGACCGTTCAGGTCTGGGCGGAGCAACAGGAATTCGGCGGTCTGCCGATTGAGGCGGTCCAGTTGCGGGGCAGCTCAAGCGAGTACCTGGAACTCTCTACGGTGCCGCAAGTGCTGGCGACTGGAGGAAACGGCGTGTTCGAGTTGCCGATCGATTACCGAATTGCATTGGGCGATGCCACATCCATCGAAGCGGGCCAGGCGCTGGAGGTTGTGTATACGATGCTCTCCAACTGATCTGCGCTACACATGAGGGGCATTCGTCCTGGACCTGATACATTCCAGTGTGCTATGGTGACGAAATGAAGACGTGGACACGGAAAACATGGATCGGGGTCCTCGCGGGAGTTCTCCTGGTCACGGTCGTGACCTTGGCCATCCTTGAGTGGGGGATCGGGCCTCGATGGCCGGGTGTTGTCCTTCGTGTCACCCCTGAGTTTTCGCTTGACGATGCGCTTGCAGCAGCTGAGCCAGGGACGACGATCTTGCTGCCCCCCCGGCTAAACGTCCGCGCGGACCCCATCATGATCTCCACGCCCAACGTGATCCTAGCATCCGCAGGAGAACGGTCTATGCTCCAGGGAACGGGCAGCCGACCAGTGATCTCCGTTCTAGCTGACGGAGTTCGGTTGGAGAACCTCGAGCTTATCGGAGAGAGTGTTGGGCTGTCGATCGAAGCGGATGACTGCTCATTGATCGACAGTGAGGTGGATTCGACGCCAATCGGCATCCGACTTCGAAACGCGCGAGGCTGCAAGTTCGAGCGGGTATCCGTGCGCGACTGCCAGATTGGTATCGAGATGGTGTCCTGCATTGCGAATCGATTGGATGAAGGGACCGTACTCAATGCTGCGGACATTGCGCTTCGTTTGACCGAGTCGCGGAGCAACGTTGTCGTCGGCTGGACGATTGACAACGCAACGATCGGTGTTGCGCTTGAAGGCAATTCGGCAGGCAACCTGATGGAGGACTGCACCATCTCAAGGAGTTCCGGTGCGGGGATCGAGCTTCGGCGCTCGAACGACAACGACATTTCCGATTGCACAATCAGAGAATCGCGTATAGGCATCCTGTTGGATACCGTCACCGGATCTGAGATTCGACAGTGCACGATGGAGGATTTCGCGGTCGCTGGCGTGTTCATCCAGCAATCCCTTCAGAATCGCATCATCGAAACCGAGATCTCTTCGAGCGATACGGGGATTCTCCTTTCCCAGAGTTCGGAGAGCGCGGTGATCTGCAACTGGATTACCGCTTGCAGGAGTGGCGTGCAGTTCTCCAATAGCCATAAGAATTTGCTGAGTGGGAACAAGATTGCCGCCTGCGGTATTGGCCTGCGTGTCGAGCACGGAGATGAGAATCGCCTGCTCCGGAATCGTGTCATACGTAGCGATGCAGCTGGCGTCGTTCTGCTCTCAAGCAACAAGAATCGCATTTTCGACAACGAAGTCCTTGACGGGGAATGGGGGATCGTTCTCTCCGGCGCGCGAGAGACGACGACACTCCGCAATCGAGTCAAAGGGCAATCAATGGCATGCATCCTGTCAAACGCGGGAGAGGCGCATCGTGCGTTGGAGAATGACCTTCGCGATGCTCGCTACGGTCTCGTCTCTGTGTCTCCTGTCCGATGCGAAGTCATGCAGAACCAGATGGAGGAGAATGGTATCGGACTGCTTCTGATTCGTTCCGGTGTGGGCGTCCGTCTTGAAGGAAACACAGTTGCCGGAAATGGGATCGGCATTCAAGCCGTTGACGATCGGCCCCTGTGGCTGTCAGAGACGGCTCTTTCGTTAGGATTTGATATGGATGACCTCCAGGGGGAGACCGTAGCGCCTGTGATTGCCAATAACCACTTCCTTCGCAACGAAACCTCGGATCTCCACAATGAGTCCTCCATCAGAATGCTTGCAGGGGGGAACTGGTGGGGAAGCGAGCTGGCAAGAAGCCCAGGTGATGAAGCGCGCGTCTCGGAACGAGTGGATCTTGACGAATCCGCATGGCGCGGTGCGATCGCCGTGGGAACCGAACGATCGCTTGTTCAGGTCCTCCTCGGGCGTATCCTTCAATACGCGCTGAACGACGCCGGGTTTCGAGTCATTGACCTTGTGGGCATTGGGGATCGCGACGCCGTCTGGGAAGCGCTTAGGGCAAAGGATGTCGACGCGATCTGGTGGGGAAGCATGGATTCGGCAGAGCTTGTATTCAATACGCAGGACTTGCAAGCTGAATGGCTTGAGATTCCGATTGAGCAGCGATGGAGGCTGATTGGTTCTGCTGCGCTGATGCAACGCTTGCCGGACCCCTCGCTGAGTACGCTTGTGGATCTGCTTGACGAGACCGGGGAGTCCTTGAGGTTCACAGCTCCGAACGAGCTGGATGAAGACGAACTACGGGAATGGTTCCAGATGTATGGTTTGGAGGACGGGGTACGTTCCTTCACGCCGACGACGACGCTTGAAGAAGCGGAAGCCCTTCTGAAATTTGGTGCCGTGGACGTTGCGATTGTGGGGAATCTTGAGGAAACCCTGACCATATCAGGGTTCAGTGAGATCATTGATGATCGCGGAATCGTCGACTCCCTGCACGTTCATGCGATTGTGCAGGCTGCGACATTGGAGGAAGCTCGTGGTGTGACCGGGATTCTCGATGACCTGGGAGCGGAACTCACCGAATCCGTAATTCACGACCTTATCAGCCGCGTTCGCTTGCTCCACCTGACACCGGAAGACGTCGCCCGAAACTACGTGTCGAGCTTGGACGTGCGAACCGAGTAGAGAAGGAGATGGGATGAGCTCAAATCAGGCTGACGCGCTGCAAACGGACGCAAAGACGCCCCTTCTGCTGAGAATCCGATCATGGCTTCGGTACGGGACGAGCCTTCGTACGAAACTGGTGGTCCTTGTCTTGGTGATCACCTTTCTGGTTGTGGGTTCGCTGTATTGGTTCTCGCTGAGTTCGTTGCGCGCTTCGATCACTGCGATCTATGAAGGAAGAGCTCGGAGCATTGCCGCGGTGATCTCCAAGTCGATCCAGGAGAAGGAGTACATCCTCTACTACTCAGAGGAATTTGACCAAGACATCGCACGACTTCAAGAGCGATACGAGTCTATCGTCGGGATCACGGTCATCGGCATGAGCGCACGGGGTTTCCTGGTGGTAACGAGCACTGACCCAACGCAGATCGGGCTGCTGGCCAGCGAGGAGGAGCAGATGCGTTTCGAGCTGCTTCGCAGTGTCGAGGTGGAACGAGCCGAAATCGGAGGTACCTCGCTCCTCCGCGCCTATCATCCGATCTATTCCGGCCCCGATCTCATTGGGGTCGTGAGGATGGACATGTCGTTGGCTGAGCAAGCCGCCTATCTCTCGCGACTTACACTGCTGTTCGGAGGGGCGTCGGTAGTCGGCTTCTTGGTCCTCGGTGGCTTGCTCTACCTGGCGTTGTTTACGATTGTCACGAAACCCATCGGTCGAATCGCCGATACGATTGGCTTCGTCTCTCAGCGGAAGTACGACGTTGAAGTACCCGTTCCATTCCGGAGAATCCCGGGCAGTCGCCTGCGTGATGAAGTCAGCAGGCTGATCGACGGCTTCAACCTCATGACCAAGGTCATTCACTCGCACGAGCAGGAACTCAAGAAGCTTGTTGTCTTGGACGAGTTAACGGGTGCCTACACGTTGGAGCATCTCGAAGCCGAACTTGACCGCGAACTCAACAAGACTCGGCGATACAAACACCCAACATCTCTTTTGCTGCTAGACCTTGAAGACATTGCCATGCGATCCACAGAGGAGCAAAACGAAGTGTTGGTTCGTACAGCTAGTTTTCTGGTTGGAAATCTACGCAACGTAGACGTGCTGTTCCGGATCAGCGAGCATCGGTTTGCCTCACTTCTGCCGGAAACTCCGCCGGAAGGCGCAGCAGTTGCCGCGGGCCGGCTGCGAACGCTTGTGCCTGACCTGACCTCCCGGAGTGCGTTCACGTTTGAGCCTTCTATCACGCATGTCGGGTGGAGCGAGGAGGGAGCCCCCTCAATCTCGGAGGTCATTGAACGCATCCTGGGGCCGTTCGGCGAACTGAAGGGATGATGCAGGGAACGCACGGTTGGACCCTTGTGTTTGTGCTCCTGTGCGTTTTGATGGGAGGATTGTCGATCTTTGCTCAGTCACCGGCGAGTAGTTGGATACTGGATATCCAAGTGCTTCAGTTGCTGCCGTTCGAGATCTCCTTCCGCTTCGAGAATCGCGGAGTCGAGACACTTCGGAACATCAGTGGACGTGCGGCCCTATCCGACCAATTCGGACACACCATCGAGGTCTTCACGATCGATGCCTTCTCCACCGATCCTGGCGTTACGCGAACGATCGCCGTTGGCAGCCGCTGGGGATTCCAGCAAACGGGCAACTACCTTGTCGGCATTACGCTGGAGACGGCAAGCGGGGAACTGATCTCCAACTCGCTTGCCTTTCGCATCCTTCCAATCCGGCTTCCCCTCGCTCCCGACACGGCGGATGACATGGGAACGCTGGCTACCCTGTATCAGCAGCCTGTGAACTGGGGCCTTGATCACATCGCAGCGCGTGATGCGTGGAACGTCACACATGGACGTCCAGATATTATCGTTGCTGTAATCGACTCAGGGATTGACACCGAGATTCCTCAGCTTGCAGCGAGTCTCTGGCGGAATGAGCGTGAGATGAACGGCCGTGCGGGCGTGGATGACGATGGAAACGGATATGTTGATGACTTCCACGGGTGGGATTTCCGGGACAACGACAACAGCTCAATCCGGGGCTCATCCCTGCATTGGCATGGGACATTCGTTGCCGGGATCATTGCAGCGGCTCCGGGAGAGTTGCCAATTGTAGGTGTCGCTCCTGGTGTTCGGCTGATGGATGTGCGGTTCCTCGATTCGCGGAATCAGTTCTCTTCTTCGGACTGGGGCGCGTTTGCCGAGGCTGTTGACTACGCTGTTGACAATGGCGCGGACATCATCAATCTGAGCATCTATGCCAATGGACAGCCTCCCTCGGGCCTGCGATCGGCGTTGCAGCGTGCAGCGAATGCAGGCGCGATTGTCGTGGGCATTGCAGGCAATACCAGCGAACCGGGGGTCCTATATCCAGGCAGACTCGACACAGTCTATGCGATCTCAGCGACGACAGAGGACGATCTCCACGCGAGCTTCAGTGCCACCGGGCCGGAGGTTGCCCTTTGCGCTCCAGGGGAAGCGATCACATCGTTCGTTCCCGGGGGGACCACGGCGACGCGCTCCGGCACTTCCTTTGCCGCGCCACATGTATCCGGGGCCCTGGCGCTCATTCTCTCTGCGAACCCTTCGATGTCCGGACACGGAGCCATTGCGGCACTTGAGCGCACCGTGATCGACTTGGGGCCTTCGGGACGCGATGGTTCCTTCGGCCTCGGACTCATCAACGTCTATGACGCAATTCAGAACTACTAAACCAGCAAGTTATCGCCAGCCAGGGACGGAATTCCCCATCCATAAGGAGACATGAGGGCGCATGTGCATCGAGATGCGTGGCATAGCGAATCCGGACATCTGCAATGCGCTACCGACCGTCAGCCGGGGTTGATCCGGTGCACGGACTTGCACATACTGGCATCGATCGAAAGGTGGGGGGATGAGACAGGTTGTTGTTCTTGTGGGTCTACCGGGTTCAGGAAAGACGGCATTCCACCGGAAATTCCCTGAGTGGGCGGTTGTTTCAAAGGATGCTCTTCGTCATGGCATCTTCCGACATAGTTTCAATCCTGCGTATGAGGAAGTCGTGGATCGCATCTTTGCTCACGCACTTGTCGAGGCGATCGATTCCTCGGCCGATGTGGTGTGTATTGACGATGTGAACCTCCTGCGGGCCGAGCGTGCTTCGTACATCGAGTTGGCGGAGTTGGCCGGACGAGAAGCCGTTGCTGTTGTCATGCCTCATGAGCCGCTCGATGTCCTGTACGAAAACGTGCAATCGGATCTCGAGCAGCTGTCGATTTGCCATGGCGATGCAGCGATCTCTGTAACGCCGTTCCCCAGAGAACGATTCGATGCGATGGTCCGATGCTATCAAGCTGTACAGCCGGATGAGGGTTTTGTGCAGATTGAGCACGAGACACGTCTGTCCAGGAAGCGGGAAACGCAGCAAGCCGCTGCGCGCCCGAAGCGCACGCGCCGCAAACGGGAAGAGAAGCAAGCACCGATTCCGCTGTTTGCGACCTAGATTGGCAAGGCGCGGCGAATCGCCGAGGACTCGCCGCGACCGAAGCTACCCAAGCCCAAGAAGCGAGTCGATCCGTGCACGATCGAACCCGATTACGATCTTGCCGTCAATATCGATGACCGGAACGCCGTACTGACCGCTCTTCTCGATCATCTCTCGCGCGCGGGTCATGTCTGAGGACACATCGACCTCCTCAAACGCAACGCTGTGCGCGCCCAAATGCTGCTTCGCCACCTGACACCACGAACACATGGGAGTCGTGTAGATCGTAACGGTATGTTCCATCAGTCTTCCCTCCTCGATCGGATGAGCTGGACGAGTTCCAAGACTTCCTCGCGCAGCTGATAGCAGTTTCTTGTTCCTTGACGTTCTTTCCGCAATACACCAGCACGCTCCAGCTTAGAGAGGTGATAGGAGATCGCGGGCTGACTCAGATCGAGTTGCGCTAGGATCTCCTGGCATTGCACACGTCCATGAGAGAGCAGTTCCACGATTCTCAAGCGGGGCTCGCTGGCCAGAGCTGAGAAAACCTCGGGCCAAGAAACGTGCGTCGTATCTGTCTTCATGGATCCTCCCTTTCCTGGATGGATTTGGCATGATAAACTAAGGCGTTGAGACTTGCAAGTATTTAAATGTTTCGATATTCGGAGGTTCCAACATGGGAAGGACAGCTGTTGAGTTCAGAGGTGGGATGCACTTCGTAGGACTGCCCAAGAGTGGGCATGAGGTTCACATGGACGCTGGTGTTGCATCTGGCGGACAAGCTTCTGCACCGACGCCAGTGGAAGCGATGCTGTGTTCACTTGCAGGCTGCACGGGCATGGATATTGTCTCCATTCTGCGAAAGATGAAGACAGTCCCCGATCACTTCCGTGTGCTTGTCGATGATGCGCGTGCTGAAGAGTACCCCAAAGTATTTACCAAACTGCATCTGACGTACGAGATCACCGGCGATATCCCGGAGGCAAACGTCAAGAAGGCGATTGAACTCTCGCTTGCCAAGTACTGCCCGATTGCGAATACCCTCTCAGGTGTCTCGGACATCACCTACACGTTTTCAATTCAGCCGACTTCGCTGTCCTGAGCCTTCTCGTAGATGCGCGATACATCGACGTTTGAACGCACATAGTCGATCGCAGCGTCCAACGTGGGGCCCGGATGGATCCACGCCCGGCGAAGAGAGGATTCGCAGGCTTCGGCCGTGACCATGGTGTTCTGACCGGCGAGGATGACTGGAATCTGTTGAGCGGTAGCTCTCTCGATCACCTCACGCGTGGGCCGGCTGGCGCCGGTCAGAATGAGGCAGCGAAGGTTGGAGATACCTAGTGCCGCAAGGTGAATGTCCTCCCGATCGCCTCCGGTGATTACACCGAGATTCGGGGTTCTTCGGAACATACGCAGGCTTGCTTCCACGCCCATTGCGCCGATCACGAAGTGGTGGATCTCTCGCTCGATAGAAACAGGGGTCAGCAGTTGACCGCCGAGACGCTTCACGATCTCACTTGAACTCACGATCTCAAGGTTTGGGTTGTATGGAATGATTCCGAGTACTTCTGCGCCTCGGCTTGCCAGGAAGGTGACGAGTACCTCGGACAGGTGCTGGAAGGTCCGATCCATCGGCACACCCTTGAGGATCACTCCCAACAGGCGAGGTCCTGGCTCGAACAGCCGCAAAGCACAGAGAATACGGTCGATGGCCTCGTCGCTCTCGTAGTGCGAGATGATGAGAACATCCGCGTTCAGCAGCTCCGCAAGGTCTGGATCGCTCAATCCGGCACTCATCCCGAGACCGAGATAGCTTCTCCCCTCGATGATTGCTGCGTCACGGTTTGCCGATAACTTGCGGAATGCATCACGGATCCGAACCCGGAAACCGTGGTCTCCGGACTCGATTGCCTCTCGCAAGAACGGTCCCTCTAGGGGGACCGGCGCAATGTCGCGGAGTTCGTCCTCGAGGCCGAGGACCGTGCGGATATTGTCTGCATCGCGATCGATCGGCTCGCCAGTCTCGTAGCTCACTTCGAAACTAATGGGCTTCATGTAGGCGATCGCGTGTCCCTGGTCCTGCAATGTTCGACCCAATGCGAGCGAAAGGAGACTCTTCCCGGAATGCTGTTCTGTAGACACGATGAGGATGCGTTTCATGATGGTTTGCTCGAAGCCTTCCTTCTGCGTTCGTTCGTCAGGTTCATGGTAGTTCGCGCGAGGCGGGAAAGCAATTGGCTGGAGCAAGCATTGGCCACGCCGAAACTTCACGCGGTGCTCGCAGGATCTTCACCTGAGACTCAGAAACTGGTTGCGCTGCACCAGCACAGAGGGGCTATCTCTTGATGACGGCCGCCGCGTTTGCAGAGAATCCTCAATGGCTATAATGGATGCGACATGAAGCGAATTCTGATCGTTGATGACGAAGAGATGATTGTTCGTACGGTCAAGGCCTACTTGGACCGAGAGGGCTTCAAGACCTATACGGCGGCGGATGGCGAAGAGGCACTCCGGTCATTCGAGGAGAAAGGGCCGGACCTGATTGTGCTTGACCTGATGCTTCCGAAGGTCAGCGGCATCGAAGTCTGTCGCACCATCCGCACGAAATCCTCTGTACCCATCATCATGCTGACGGCCAAAGCTGCGGAAGCTGACCGCGTCGTCGGGCTTGAGTTGGGTGCAGATGACTACGTGGTGAAGCCCTTTAGCCCCAGAGAGCTTGTCGCCCGGATTCGAGCCGTTCTTCGACGGTATGAAGGAGAAGGCGCAGAAGTCGAACGTGTCGCCGTGGGCGGGCTGGAGATTGATCTTAAGACCCGTGAACTCAAGGTCGATGGTCGCGAGGTTGAGCTTACCCCGACCGAGTTCGACTTGCTCGCCTATCTGGCGCGGCATCCGGGGCAGGTCTTCACACGCTTACAGCTACTACGTGAGGTGCAAGGCTATACCTACGACTCGTTTGCCCGAACGATCGACACCCACGTCAAGAACCTGCGGCGCAAGATCGAACAGGACCCCAAGGAGCCTCGCTACATCCTGACGGTTCATGGGGTCGGCTATCGCTTTGCCAGGGAGCCCTAGCCTATGAGGCGGCGCATCCCGCTCGCAGCCAAGCTCGCCGTTTCCTTTGTCATCGTTATCCTCCTTGCGGTTGGGCTTGTCTATTCACTGACAACCTGGTCGATTGCCCAGCAGTTCGACATCCTTCGGCACGAAAGCCAGGAGAGTGTTACCGAGTTGGTCTTGAACCTGCTCACAGGCTATCGATCTGAGGAAGGAACATGGGTTGGCGTAGACAGGTTGTTCCTTCAACCGTTCCTGATCCCGCTTGGGGAAACGGCGCTTGTTGGAAGAGTCCCGATCTTCGAGATTCCTCTTGCCCTCATTGACACAAATGGCGTCATTGTGGTTTCGGTCCACTTTGAGGATTGGCTGAACGATCGGGAGGTTCGAGGAACGAGCAGATATGCGACGCAGGAGGACATCGACAACGGGATCCCAATTATCGTCGATGGTCTCCACACCGGGACGCTCATTGTTGGCGAAGTCACTGACTTAAGTACTGCCGAACGCGCCTTCCTCTCTCGCGTGACCCGATCGGCTCTGCTCGGTGGGGGGATCGCAATTGGTCTGGCTTTGTTCCTTTCCATTGTCTTGATCGTTCAGATTCTCTCCCCCCTGCGTGTACTCACGAGAGCGACGGAGCATATCACGCTGGGGAACATGCCTGATCAGGTAATAGTTCGTGCACATGACGAATTGGGTATGCTTGGCGCCTCGTTCAACCAGATGGTGGACAGCCTCAAGCGGTCGGAGAAAGCGCGCCAGGTGATGACGGCGGACATTGCCCACGAGATCCGAACGCCCGTCACAATCATCCAGGGAACGCTGGAAGCCATCCTGGACGGCATTTACGACGCGTCGGAAGAATCCATCGCCCCCATCTACGAAGAGACGCTACACCTTGGGCGGCTCATCGACGATTTACGGGATCTCGCGTTGGCTGAAGCCGGAGAACTTCGGTTGGAGCGAGACGACGTCGATCTTGGCGCGCTGATCAAGCAAGTTGGCGATACAGCATTCTTTGCGCTCGATGACGCACCAACGTTGCACATCGACATCGTGAAGCCGATTCCGAGTCTCTCACTCGACCCAAAGCGCTTCCGACAGGTGATTGCGAACCTGTTGAGCAACGCACTCAAGCACACACCAAGCGACGGAGATGTGTACATCCGCGTGCGGCGGGTGAACGGATCGATCGAGATCAGCGTCTCGGATACAGGTTCAGGGATCGATTCTGACGACTTGGATCATCTATTCGAGCGGTTTTACCGAGGAGATCCCGCGCGTGGCCGAGCGTCGGGTACCGGACTGGGATTGGCGATCGTCAAGCAATGGATCGAGGCGCATGGTGGAACGATTGCTGCCGAGAATCGGGCAAGCGGAGGCGCGCGATTCACGATCCTGCTGCCGATTGACGGTTGATGTCGTCCACGAATCCCGTTAGCATGGGGTATGCTCCATCAACCGTTCCACAATCCTCATGAAGGGGAAATGACGTTTGATGAGGTCATCGAGATGCTGATCTCGGAGATGTCGTCAAGCGTCAAGGATCAATACGAAATCCTGATTGGAACGGACTCATCGACATCTCAAAGACACCTGGATCTGGTGAGTGCGATTGTTCTCCACAAAGTTGGCCGCGGCGGCCGATACTTCTGGACGCGGACGAAGGAACGCCGCTCTCCATCACTCAGGCACCAAATCTGGCGTGAAGCATGGCTTTCCTTCGAGCTCTCTCAGCATGTCATGCGAGCGCTTGCCGAGGAAACCATGCTCCATTTCAATCTTGAGATTCATGTCGACATCGGCGAGAACGGCCGCACGAAGGAATTGATCGACGAAGTCGTAGGAATGATCATCGGCAACGGCTTAGCTGTGAAGATCAAGCCGCATGCTTATGCGGCGTCAGCGGTTGCGGACAAGCACACCTAGCTGGACTTGTGTACCCGGGCGTAGGCGTCATTGCGGGGAATGCAAAACAGTCCGGCAATCAGTTTCACGATGGTCTTGTTTGCGATTCCCTCGCTCCGCAACAGCGCGATGGCTTTCTCGATCCGGTGTTGATCGGGTGACGCAGGCGTATCGGCACGGTCGATGAGCAGCACGAACTCGCCGCGGACCTGATCCTCACGCTGCAACTCCTCCGCAACTTCAACGGCGGTGCCGCGCCGGAAGCCCTCATGAACCTTGGTCAACTCACGTGCGACGACGATGGAGCGCTGAGGGAGTTCGTTTGCCACGATCGCTAGAGAATCGAGAATGCGATGCGAGGACTCGTAGAACACGAGCGTATCCTCTGCATCTTTGAGCCCCCGGAAGCAGGCGGCGCGTTCTCCCCGTCCGCGAGGAAGCGCACCAAGGAACCGGAAGCGATCCGTTGGAAGTCCGGAGGCGACAAGGGCGGTCAATGCAGCACAGACACCGGGAATCGGGACGACAGAGTATCCGTGCTCGATGGTCGCACGTACCAGAGGATAGCCCGGATCGCTGATCAACGGTGTCCCGGCGTCGCTCACCAGCGCCATGTGCTTTCCCTTCTCCAGCTGGGCAAGTATCTGAGGGATCCTTTGCTGCTCCGCTCCCTGATAGAGACTGGAGAAGAAAGGTGTCTTGATGCCGCAGTGTTCGAGAACACGTCGCGTCGTGCGTGTGTCCTCGGCAAGGATCCAGTCAACGCTTCGAAGGGTATCCTCCGCACGATGCGTGATGTCTGCAAGGTTGCCAATAGGAAGTGAAACAAGATAGAGCACGCCTGGCACATCGACTCCTTTCGGATGCCACATCTGCAGTGTACACAGCCATGGTCTGTTGTCCATCGAACCCGACTGCGACAAATGGCAACAGCTCGGGTGACACAGGGCTGGTAGTGCCAACGTCCGGTAAGCTAGGCTGGAGGTGATATGCTGGGACGCGTGTGCCCGGCCATGCTCCTTTGGGAGGGATGATCATGAGCGGGAGTTCGACAACATGGATTGTGATAGGAGTCAGCGCAGCACTGTTGGCGCTGCTCTTGCTCCTAGGCACTGCGCCGGAGCCAACTCCGGACGAACTGGCGATTGCGCCGGTGGAGACAGCGGCTTCGCAGACAATCATCAGCGCACCACGGACAGTCTCCGGGAGCCTGCCCATTGCGGATGCGGGTGAAGACGTAACAGTGGGAGAACGCGAGACCATCCAGCTGGTCGGCAGTGGCTACGATCCTGCCGGGGGGCCGGTTGTCTATCGGTGGACCTCGGATGGCGGATTGGGGTTCTTCGAAAACGCGCACTCCGCGGAGACCTACTACACATCACCCTCGGCTTGCGACTGCGACGAATCGGCCATACTTACGCTCACGGTCACGAGTGCTGCAGGTATTTCCGCTATGGATCAGATGACGGTCTGGGTTCGGGATCCTGTGGCCTGTCCAAGGGAGGTGTACGAGACAGAAGGGTACTTCGTTATCGTGCCCACGGATCGTTGTGCAACGGACAGCCATATTGCCACGTGTCCCGCAACGCCATCGGAGCCGTGCGAATCGCCGTGCATCAGCGAAGCACCACCGGCCGATGCGTGTCCGATTCCGGCGATACCATGTCCCTGTGCAACGGACTGCGAAAACGAGCTCGGTGGACCGAGTTTGACGTTCGATCCGCTGCCTGCACATCCGAAGGATCGTGCCAAGCCTTCGATTGTGCGCCAGTACCCGGCAAAGGTGAATGAGGGAACTTCCATACGGCTACAGGGCGTCATCCACAACCCAATGTGCCAAGTGGTCTGCTATTTCTGGTCGGCTGACAAAGGCTGGTTTGAGAACGCAGACACGCTGCAGCCGATCTATCATGTGCCGGAGAGTGACCGACGTGATGGAGAGACGGTGACGATCAAACTAACGGTGTACGACGGTCCGGAGTCCTACAGCTACGAGCAGATCCGCGTCCGCATTCTCAACACTGATCCGACTTGATCCTTGCCCCAATGCCTCTGTGGTGTTCTCGCCTTGGGTATTGAGGCTGCGTAAGCGTCCCTCACGTGAAAGGCCCCTCTTGGGGCCTTTCGTGTTGATCCGAGAACTGGCAAGGAGGTACGCCAGGTGCGTTTCATCCAGAATACTAGGTGTTGACTGTGTGCAACTCGTGGGGATCAGTTGATGGGAGTGTGAAATGGAAACGGAAGTCTCGAAGGCGTTTGCACAGTTGCCGAACATCGGTATGACGCTTGCGCGAGAACTTGAGCAATCCGGAATCCAGTCCATAGACGCGCTCGTCGAAATGGGGAGCAATACGGCTTCCATCGCGATAGAGGCGCATGGGTTCGACATTTGCAGCAGCAAGCTGGTTGCCCTGGAAGGAGCGATTCAAGGCATGCGCTGGCACGAGCTACCGGAGGAACTGCGCACCCGCCGTTGGCAAGCATTCCAGGGGCCCGAAGGGAACGCAGGCTAGGTGCCTAGTCCAATCCCTCTCCAACGAGCGCAATCCCGAACGGGAACAGCTCCGCGCGGAAGACGTCCGCTCGTACCGCTGGATCATTTGCCATGATGCTGTGCGCCGCCTGCTCCGACTCTGTAGTCAGGATGACGATGCAGAAACTCGACGCGTCTGCGTTGAGCGTTCGCCCGGCCAAGAGAACAACACCCGGTTCGGAGAGATCCTTGAGGTAATGGAAGTGATCGCTCACGATCGCATCCTCTTCCGGAGTGCTGTTCACAAGGAATCCTTCGCGTACCGGATGGATCTTGTACAAGTCGTGGCTGGACATAAAATCCTCATATCCTTCCTGTAGGCTGATCCCCAATTGCAGCGTGCGTTGAAGGCTGTTCCATGCGGCCGCATTCGTCCTCTGTGGGAAATATATCGAGCGTGGATTCCTTCTCAGGGGGCAAGGAGATAGCTTGCATAGGTCGCTTGCCGGTCTTCTGAAAGGAGTTGTGTATGAAGGTTTGCTGTCATCGTGCGGCTTTGCTGAGCATCGGACTGATTGTCTGTCTAACGGGGTTTGCAGCGTATGCAGATGCGACACGGCTCCAGACCTACGAAGGACCGGAATACGGCGCGTTCTTCGACCTTGTGCAGAGCGAAGACGGCAACATCGTTGTTGCCGGGACAACCCACCACTCCCAATTCCCCACAACAGAGGGAGAAGTGCTGGTCGCGAAGCTCTCACCGGAGGGTGAGATGATCTGGGAACGAACGCGCGGCGGAGCTGCGCTCGATCAGGGGTTGTACGTTGAAGCAATGGTGGATGGATCCTATCTCGTGCTCGGCGAATCGGATTCCTTCGGCGCTGGAGAGCGGGATCTCTACCTGCTTAAGTACGACAGTGAAGGAACTCTCCTTTGGGAGAAGACCTTCGGCGGTGAGAAGACCGAATGGGCCAAGGAAATGATCTCGCTCTCAGATGGGAACTACTTGCTGGTCGGCGAAAGTAACTCCTACAGTGAGAGTTTCGATGTGTACCTGGTAAAGATCGATGTAGATGGAAACGAGATTTGGTCGGCCACGATCGGGGATGATGAGAATGAGAGCGGTTCCGCTGCCTTGGAAGATGACAACGGAGATCTGCTGATTCTTGCGGTGATCTCCTATTCGGGCGGCGCGAGCGTTCAGTATCGCGATACGCGACTATTCCGACTTGATTCCGCGGGCAACATCATCTGGAATCGGCTCTATCGGGGTGAACAGAAGCAAGCAGGAGACGCAATGGCTTGGACGGAAGACGGCGACATCGTAATTGCCGGGCTTTCAGAGACAGACAAGGTTGCATACGTGTACCTGGATTACTGGCTTGCCAAGGCGGATGGGGAGACGGGGGAACTCATTTGGAGCAAGATCGAGGGCAGCCAGTACCGCGACGACTACGGGCTCGCGATTGCCGCACTCGGCGGCGATGACTTCCTTGTCTCCGGACTCGGGCAGAAGTTCCCGTTGCTCAAGCTGAATGCGGACGGAACGATCTACTGGGCGAAATCAGCGGTTGATGCAGGCACTCGAGTCTACGGCGGGTTCGGTGCGATTGTGACAGAGCCAGGCGTTGTTGTCATCAGCGGCTTCGCATACACGAGTACAGGCGACGACCGATTCGACGCTGTACTCCTTGAAGTGGATGTGGAAGCACTTGACGATTGATCAACTCGCCGGAACAGATCGAAGCAACGGCCAGGCGCATTCTGCGCGGGCGCCTGGACTACGTTGCTACGACCCTTGTGGACCCTTGTAGTCCTCCCGTACAGGATTCCAGGCATCCATTGCGCGTGTCAGTTCATCCAGCGAACGTGCCGAGTGCACGGCATTCGGTGGAATGCAGACGCCTTCACCGGCTCGTAGGATGCGGGTCTCGCCTTCCAGCGTGAATTCCAGCGCTCCTTGGGTAACCAGTGTAATCTGCTCATTCTCATGAGCGTGCTCCGGAACGTTCGTATTGGGCTGAAAGACGAAGAAGGTCAGCATGACCCCCTCGAGCCATACGGCGCTTCGTTCGATGCCCGGCAGCATCTCTACGGCTTCTAGCTCCGAAATCCGGAAGAACGTCATGCTAACCTCCTCGGTCAAGGGCCGCTGATTCGGATACTGGCTCCTCATCGACTCGTTCAATGATGAGTTTGCACTCGGTCACGATTGCGGCAATGGCTCCGATTGCCGCAAGCGTCGGAAGCAGGAGTGCCCCGACAACGCCCAAGGTCAGCGGCAGCTCGAGGAGTGTCCTGCCGTCCTTGTTCTGGATTGTAATCCTGCGGATATTCCCTTGATGAACCAGCTCCTTGACCGTGGAGACGAGCTGCTCTCCGCCGATGCTGAATTCCTCTTCCCGTGTCGTTGGATTGGACATCCTCACTCCTTCTCTCCTCCCGCGTACTGGGAGATCATACGACCTTTCGCATCGTGCATGCAGGGTGTAGGCGAACCCAAGACCTAGCGGGTTTGGACCTGCACCTTCCTTGTTGTGCTGCAACCCGCGGCGTATAAAGGTAGCATGCGGTAAGGAGCGGATTCTATGTACAGCGATCAGATCGAAGCATTGCGCCAGGCTCTCCATAAGATGGGTGATTCCCTTTGACGCAACCGCACTGCAGTCCGAGATCACAGAGATGGAAGCGGAAATGGCAGCGCAAGGCTTCTGGGATGATCGCAAGCATGCGGCGGCCGTTGGACGCCGTCTCGAACGGGTAAAGGCGAAGCTGCAGCGCTTCCGGAGTCTCACCGAGGAATTGGACGATATCGACGTGCTCCATCAGATGGCGGTCGATGTGGAAGACGAATCGGAGCTAGGCGCGCTGGAGCCGCGAATTGCCGCTTTGGAGCGATTGACTCGGCAGATGCGCGCCGAGTTGACGTTCTCCGGCGAATACGATGCCGAGGACTGCTACCTCTCCGTCAATGCCGGTGCCGGTGGAACGGACTCTCAGGATTGGGCTGAGATGCTCTTGCGGATGTTCGCGCGCTTCTGCGAGCGGCGCGGTTGGAAGTGCACGCTGTTGGAGGCAAGTGCCGGGGATACCGCGGGGATTCGAAGCGCGACGCTGGAGATCAAAGGCGCCTATGCCTATGGAAACCTGAAGGGAGAGCAAGGGGTGCATCGATTGGTGCGCCTTTCTCCATTTGACTCTGCGCATCGCAGGCATACCTCGTTTGCCGCGGTCTCAGTCATTCCCGTTGTCGAGGAAGCAGCGATCGAGATTGACCCCAAAGAGCTTCGCATCGACACCTATCGAGCGTCCGGTGCAGGGGGACAGCATGTCAACGTCACCGACTCGGCCGTACGCATTACGCATCTACCCACGGGGATTGCGGTCTCATGCCAGAACGAGCGAAGCCAGCATCAGAACAAGGAAACAGCGATGCGCATCCTCTACGCGCGTCTGAACGAGGTCCTTCGACGCGAGCAAGCGGAGAAACTGGAGGAGATCCAGGGAGAACTGAAGGAGAACGAGTGGGGGAGCCAGATTCGTTCCTACGTACTTCATCCTTACCGCATGGCAAAGGACCACCGCACGAATCATGAGACAGGAAACGTCGATGCAGTGCTCGATGGCGAGCTCGATTCGTTTGTGGAGAAGTATCTAGAATCCCTGCAATAAGTCGTGCGAAAGCCTGAACATTCACAGCGATTACTACACGATCGAGAGGCCCCCTATGGTCTTATATTACACTCGTAGCATTTCCCGATTCAATCCGATGGAAACCCGAATCGAAAGGGGAAACGGATCGTGCGGAAACAGCTTCTAGACAAAATGTCGATCTACATTCCGCAGGGCAAGAAACACCTACAACCCGTGGAGCGACTGAACGCGCTGGGGAAGAAGAAGGATCGGTCGGTGAACGACATGGTTGTCGAAGCGATTCTTCAGTATCTGGACCGAGAAGAGAAGAAAGGGTAGCGCGGACTATTCGGTAACATTCCGGCGCCGATCAAGAAACCCCTGCAAGATGAGTGTGGCAGCAAGGCTATCCCGCAATGTTTTTCGTTGGCCGCGCGATACGTCGGCTTCAACGAGAACCCGTTCGGCTTCCGAACTTGTAAGCCGTTCATCAAATAGATCCACAGGCAGTCCTGAGACGGCATGCAATCTAGCTGCGAACGCGGATGCTTCCTCCGCCATGGGGCCGTGCGAACCGTCCATGTTGAGCGGAAGCCCTACCACAATCCACTTCACATCCTCATCTACGACCAGCTTCTTAAGCTTCGTCAGGTCTGAATCGAGAGACCGCGATCGCAGCATCGTTTTCCTGGGACTCGCGAGGAACTCGGATTCGTCACTAACGGCAATGCCGAGACGTTTGCGACCGTAGTCGACACCGAGAATTCTCATCGTCTGGGGCCTAGCAGTGTGAGCGCTTCGCGCACAAGTTCCTCGGCCGACAAAGCCTCTCCTCGAAGCTGGACGACGGCCTTCCGCGCCTCCCGTGCAGAGAACCCGAGTGCCTTGGACGTCAGTGCTTGAATTGCTGTCTCTTCATCCGGAGATAGGAATAGGTCTGATGAAGCGGCAGCACCGGCTCCTATCTTGTCGCGGAGATCGATCAGAATCCGCTGTGCCGTCTTCTGCCCAATGCCCTTGACCGTCGTGAGACGGGCCACATCATTGGCGCGGATGGCCTCAATCAAGGTGCCTCCGGGAAGCGACGAGAGAATCTGGAGTGCAAGCTTCGGGCCGACTTGCCCTACGGTCAGCAGCTTGCCAAACAGCTCTCGATCACTGCGTTCGACGAATCCGTAAAGCTGGAAGCTGTCTTCTCGGACAACGAAGTGCGTGAACAGCTGATCGATGACACGATCATGGCACGCGCGTAGTGTCTCGGCGGGACAGTGAATCCGGAATGTAAGGCCGTTGACTTCCATGCAAACGAAGTCGCCTCCGACCTCCATGATCTCTCCGCGAACGGCATCGATCATTTTTCCACCACCAGTCTTGCCCGTGCGCCGGATGCTTCTGCAAGGGCTGTTGCGAACGCATCGAGCTGAGAGGGAGGTAAGGTCACAACGATCACCGGTACATCTTCATAGGATACAGACTTAACGGATGCTGCGAATCGATGGATTGTGGACATCACGCCTGAGTTTACTTCGACAGGGAACTGAATGGTAATCTGGGCACGAATGTCGCGGCAAACGATATCTCCGATTGCGAGCGCCTCGGTTGTGCTGTCTCCGTATGCGCGGATCAATCCACCGACGCCGAGCTTCGAGCCTCCGAAGTAGCGGGTGACCACGGCGAGGACATTGACGAGCTCGGCATTCCGAAGCACGTGGAGCATCGGAAGTCCCGCCGATCCCGAAGGCTCACCGTCATCCTCGGAACGCTCAAGAATCTGCCCGGTATGGACATCCAGCATTCGGAGTGCGTAGCAATGGTGTGTTGCGTCGTGGTACTTCCTTTTCAACCGAGCGAGCGCTTCATTTGCATCCTGGCCCGATCCTACAGGTTCGAGGACGGCAATGAATCGAGAGCGCTTCCGCGTGATACGTGCTTGCGCTGATTCTCGAAGGGTCCGATAAGAATCAATCATGGTCTCCCTTGTACGGGGATCTCCGGTAGCGCGTTCAGCGATTCACACGCGGCAAACGCTTCCTTCACGCTATCCTCTTCTCCTTGCAGTAGGATGGACACGCTGCCACACCCTGCGCCGATGCCGTTCGAAGCGACGTGAAGTGCACACACATCGAACAAGAGTTCGAGGGCCTCGAGTTCCGTGACGATGTTCCCGGTGAGAGGATACATTCCGCAGGGGAGGCCCATGGCAAGATCCAGTTTGCGGCTGCCCATATCCATCGCGAGTGTTGCGACAGATCCGTGCACAGACTTGGATATGCTGATAGGAATTACAATGTCTACGCCGCGCGCGAGCGCGGTAGGAACATAGCGTCCGATCGTGCCACCGGTTGACGCGGCAAGCAGTACGCCCACTGTGCCAAAGGGATCGAGTGCATTGCCGCCCTTGACGATGACATCCCCGGCGCCGAGCGCGCCGAGTACCGTCTTCTCGTCGAAGGGGAGCATCTTCTCACCCGCAAGCACGAGATCGGTTGCCTCGCCCAGCCTTGCGTTGACGTTCCATCGATCATCGATCACGCCGGCAGCGAACGCTCCTTGGTCCACGGCATCTCCCATGAGTTCCGTGGCCACATATCCATTGGTTGTGCCCAGGGTTACGATGACCGTTCCATCAGCGCGGGCTTTCTTGACGATCGGGTGCGCTGCGACGCCTTTGGCGATCAGGCGCTTGGATGCAGATGCAGATAGCACGATACTAGCTTTCATGTGGCTCCTTACCTGGCGTGAGATGCGCGGATATGCTATAAGATGCACTGTTCCGAATCAAAAGCCATCTGCATAAGGTGATTCCCAACTATGAAGTACGATCGAGCGTTGTACCAACAGGAAGTCGAGCAGTTCCAGTGGGACATTCCCGCGGACTACAACATCGTTGATGTCGTTGAGGGCCACGCCCGGAAGAACCCCGGCAAGATTGCCGTGTTCTGGGAAGACGCCGAGGGAAACGAGCGCAAGGTCACGTACGCCGAACTGGTCTCCGGAACCCGGAGATTCGGCAGTGCCCTGATCAAACTCGGCGTACAGAAGAAGGATCCCATCCTTCATGTGCTGCCGCGTCTGCCGGAAGCGCACATGGCGCAACTGGGCACCTTTGTTGCCGGCGGCGTCGCGGTTCCGTGTTCCGAGATGCTCAAGGCTAAGGAGATCGCCTATCGATCCGAAGTCAGTGGCGCGAAAGTGATTGTGGCCGACGTCTCCATTGTGGAGACCGTCGAAGACGCCCGGGGCAACTGCCCACTGGAGACCTTCATTCTCATCAACAGCCCGGAGCCCCGGGATGGATGGATTCGCTTCGAAGACCTCGTAGCTGAATCAGAAGAGTCCGTTGAGAAGGTCGCGCTTTCGGTGGATGATCCCATGACCATCAACTTCACCTCCGGGACAACGGGAAGTCCGAAGCCGGTTGTGCACAAGCATCGCTGGATGTACTGTCACAATCGTATCACGGCCCGATATTGGTACGGGGCCACTGATGAGGATGTGATCTGGGCGACAACTGCGCCCGGCTGGGCGAAGTGGTACTGGAGCCCGATCGGTGTCTCGCTTACGACTGGAGCAACGCAGCTGATGTACAACGGGCGCTTCGACGGTCCTCGCTACCTCGAACTACTTGGGAAGTACAAGGTTACGAAGCTGTGCTGCACGCCGACCGAGTACCGCTTGTTCTCGCAGGTCCCGAACCTTGGCGATCACAACGCGGTGCTCACCGATGCGCTGTCCGCGGGCGAGCCACTGAACGTGGAACCCATTGAGGCGTTCAAGCGCGCGTTCGGCGTAACGATTCGAGATGGCTACGGCCAGACCGAGAGCGTCTGCCTGGTCTGCAATTTGCCCGGCATGCCGGTCAAGCCCGGCGCGATGGGCATGCCGACGCCCGGTCCAGGGGTCACGCTGATCGACGGTGACGGCAATCCGGTGGGCAAGGGCGAGATCGGAGAAATCGCGTTGAATCCGGATTCCCCGGCCATTTTTGACGGCTACTGGGATGCCCCGGATCTGGATGCCGAAGCTTTCTCCGGAGGTTGGTATCGAACCGGAGACCTCGTGCGTATGGACGAGGAAGGGTACCTGTTCTTCGAAGGCCGAGCGGACGACGTCATTCTGACATCCGGATATCGCATTGGCCCCTTCGAGGTCGAAGATGCGCTCGTCAGCCATCCTGCGGTTGTGGAAGCAGCCGCCGTGGCCTCGCCGCACCGCGAGCGAGGAGAAATCGTCAAAGCGTTTATCATCTTGGCTGAGGGGTTCAGCCCGACGGATGAGCTGACCAAGGAACTCCAGGATCATGTCAAGGCCGAGACCGCGCCGTACAAGTATCCGCGTGCGATCGATTACGTAGCGGAGCTTCCCAAGACGACGAGTGGAAAGATCAAGCGCGCAGAACTGAAGCGCAAGGAATGGGAGGGCTGGGATCGGCGATGAGCCTTCACGTACGCCGTGCGATCGCAGTTGCCGTGTGCCTCACAATGGTGGGTACGCTGCATGCGATCGCCGGTGGACTGTATGGCGTGACGCCGTTCTACACCCTCGACCTCTCGGAGACCTTCGAGCGACTCTCCATCGCAGGAGAGAATGCTTTCTCTGCGATGGAGAGTCTGCTCTCCGATCTCGGTGTTCCCCCGGCCGAGCTTGCTGCGATTCATGACGAGTTCAGCGAGGTCATGCTTGGAATCAAGTCGCAAACTGCCCAATTCCCCGCCATCCTTCCCGTGCCACTTCTTGGTGCTGGGATCGAACTCCGTCTGCCGCTGGTGCTCATCGATGCGGTGCGTCTGTCCGGTGGATTCCTGACGGACGCATTGATTCGTTCCGGTGCGCAACTGGCCAGCCTGGAGATCCCGGATCCATTGGTAGATGCGGCATTCGAGTTTGGGACGTACTCAGGAAGCGTAGTCGCGGATCTCGCGTTCTCTTCCTGGATGCTCTCGACCGAAGCTGTCAAGCGGTTCGACTTGCTCGTGATGGCGCTAGACTTGGGCGCGGGTGTAGACTTGATTCACGGGAGAGTCGATGTTCCCATCGGACTCGACGTGCCCGTGCACCTCGAGAGCGGAATGGCCGACGCGATAGACGCGTTGCACCTGGATGGGTTGCACTGGTCGTCCTTTGCGATTCATGGTACGCTGGGGTTCGAAATCGGGCTCCCGTTCCTTCGGCTCTATGGTGACATCCGTTGGTTGATCCCCGTGGGGCAGACGGAGGAGTGGTGGGGAATACACGTGGCCCCGATTGCGGGGATGATTGGATTCGTGATCCGATTCTGATGACGGACGGTCAACTGCTAGAGATTGCGAATGAGGTACGCGAGCGTGCCTATGCACCGTACTCCGGATTCAAGGTGGGCGCTGCACTGCTCTGCGCGGATGGCACGGTCTTCACCGGCGTGAATATCGAGAATGCAACCTACACGCCCTCGATTTGCGCGGAGCGAACAGCCTTCTTCAAGGCGATCTCGGAAGGGCACAAGGACTTCGTGAAGATCGCGGTGACTTGCGACAAGGAATTCTGCTCCCCATGCGGCGTCTGTCGTCAGGTGATGGCCGAGCATGCGCCGGAGCTGGAGGTCCTGCTCGGCAATCCGCAAGGCACGTTCAAGCGGATGACGATCCAGGAATTGCTTCCGGAAGCCTTCAAGCTCAACGACTAGGCAAAGGCGCGAGCATCTCTCTGCTCCGCACAAAAGTGACATGTGGAAGCCCGTCCACCCACGGCGGCACGGAGTTCACAGAGGGCAGCAAACCGGTGCAGTGGTGACTGCACAAGCACCATTGTGGCCTTGCCGTTTTCGCGCCCTTGTGCCGTCGTGTGAGATGCGGTTTGCTCGGACCCTGGATCTGATCTTCCAGACTCGCATGAATTGCAGCCGAATCGGCGAGCGATTGCTGACGAGCGCCCAACGTCTGCTATCCCTCTGGTGTGCCGACGATTCGCTCCACGATGAGTTCCGGCGCTCTGTGTTCAGCGCCCGTGGGATCGATCGTATACGCCCCCGCTACCATCTGGCAGGCCTGATCCAGATGTTGCTCATCGTTGACATGCAGCCAGGCTAGGATCCCGTTCTTCTCAACCTTTGAGCCCACCTTGTGACGAAGTTCGATACCCACGGCGAAGTCAATATCGTCTTCCTTGGTGAAACGGCCGGCTCCGAGTAGATTTGCAGCGCGACCGATCTCCAGTGCATTGAGCGCGGCAACCGTTCCTTCCTGGACAGCGCGCACTTCAACCCGTCGTGCGGCTTGAGGCAGCAGTGACGGATCGTCGATTACGGCCGGATTTCCCTGCTGCTGAGAGATCAGCTGGCGGAAGCTCTCCAGTGCCTCGCCGTTGGAGAGCAGCGCCTTGAGCTTGGCAACAGCCTCCTCGTGCCCGGAGGCACCACCTGCATACACAAGCAGTTCTGCACCCAACTCGCAGCAGAGTTCTGCTAGATCGGACGGTCCTTCGCCTCGAAGCGTATCGATGGCTTCCATGACCTCAAGTGCATTGCCGACCATCAGCCCGAGCGGCTGAGACATGTCTGTGATCAGCGCCGACATCTTTCGCCCCAACTTGGATCCAATGGCAACGAGGGACTTCGCAAGCTGTCTCGACTGCTCCAATTCAGGAAGGAAGGCACCTGCCCCGGTTTTCACATCGATCACGATGCCCTGAGCACCCCCTGCGATCTTCTTCGACATGATGGAGCCTACAATGAGCGGGAGAGAATCTACCGTGGCTGTGACGTCACGCAGCTCGTACAAGATCAGATCAGCTGGCACCATATCATCGGTATGGTCGGCCAATGCCAGTTGGGTGTCTTGAACGAGCTTGAGAAACTGATCCAGGTTCAGATCCGTGCGAAACCCGGGGATCGACTCCAGCTTGTCGATCGTACCTCCTGTGTGCCCAAGTGCGCGTCCAGACAATTTGCCGACGGTCATTCCGGCGGCATGCAGCAACGGGATCAACACCAACGTCGTGGTGTCTCCTACGCCGCCGGTCGAGTGTTTGTCCACTGAGAAGCCGCCCATGTCCTCCGGGGTGAACAGCTTGCCGGAATGCGCCATGGCATCGGTTAACACGGCAGTCTCGGAATCCGTCATTCCCTGGATGCGAATGGCCATCAGCAGAGCCGAGGATTGGTATTCGGGAATCGATCGGTCGCTGACTCCCTTGACCCAGTATTGGATCTCCGCAGGCGTGAGTGCTTCTCCGTCGCGTTTCTTGCGGATGATGTCGACTGTGTTCATGCACACATTCTAGGTCTGATGCTGGGAATGATCAAACGGGAACAGGTATAGCATCGTCTCGTCGCCGTGGAATCCGACGGATTCATACAACGCACGCGCCGGTAAGTTCCCGGGCCGTGTGAGCAAGCGCACTCCTGCCAATCCGAGCGTTCGCGCGAGTTCGAAACCACGAAACAGCAGGGCCTTTCCGATGCCGTGCCTACGATGTGATTCTAGCACATGCAACTCGTCGAGATACAAGAACCCGAGCCGGGCATCGAGTTTCGGGATGCGCATGTAAAGCGCCATGCCCACCGCCTGATCTTCAGCATAGGCGATCAAGATCCAGATACAATCCGAATCCAGCCAATCGAAGTGTGCGCGGCTCGCTCGAACGCCTGCAGGTGCGTTCTCCGCCACGTGGGGATTGTCCGGATGGTCTTCCGCTTCGATTCGCTGCACGAGGTCGGTGAGCGCCTCCAGATGAGAAGCGTCGGCCAATTCGATGCGAGCGGATGAGTCAGTCATGGTCGATTAACCTACACGATTCGTGCATGCGAGTCCATGCGCCGAAACCGCAAGACGGCTATACTAGGGCATCGCCTCAGGCGACACCAAAGGAGGGGTACGCATGAACGTTCCACGTTTCTTGTTCCGAGTGAAGGATCGCCAGATCGAGGAAGAGGCGCGCAAGATGGTGGCCTCCTTTGGGATCGACGGCGTCGAGATCCGCCGTGACGACACCATTAAGGATGCCTGGTTCGAAGACAGCGCCGCGCTCAAGACAACGTTCGGACTGGATGATATTCGATCATACATCGAGGAGCTGGTGTCGAAGTAGTTGGGAACTGAGCTAGAGCAGTTTGGTTCTCAAACGGCTTGAGAGATAGTCGATAGCCCATACAGCTACAACAATCAGCAGCATGACAGTTCCTGCGCTGGCATATCGCTGCCCAGATAGGTAAGCGATGAGCCGTCCTCCGATGCCTCCCGCGCCTACGAGGCCAACGACCGTAGCCATGCGAACGTTGATGTCAAATCGATAGAGGGTGAAAGAGATATAGGGATTGATGATCTGAGGCACTACACCGTAGCGAAGAATCTGAGAATGGCTTGCGCCTGTGGAGGAGATCGCCTCCATCAGCCCTTCGTCGATGCTTTCCAGTCTTTCTGCATAGAGTTTCGTGAGATCAGCAATTGAGTGTATCCATAGTGCCAGAACGCCCGCGAAAGATGCATGCGTCGAGGTCACCCAAACGAGGAAGACAATCGCCCAGACAATAGGTTCAATCGATCGAAAGATACTCATGGCACCTCGAAGAATCGTGTAGACAAGGCGCCCAATGACTCCACGAGTCAGGTTGCGGGCGGCAAAGAAACTTAGAGGTACGGCGACAACACTTGCGAACAGTGTTGCCATCACGGCCATGAAGATCGTTACGATCAAATCGCTGAAGCTCTCCTTGAGAATGGAGAGGTTGGGATTGACCAAGGCCTTCCAGAGCGGGGCAACTCGGTATGCATCCGTGAACAGACGTGAGATATTCTCCCGTGTAATTGTGACGCCGACAGCAGTAACGGCGACGAGAACGCAGAGAAAAGCCATGTAGAGGCCGCCTGAGCGGCGGTACCAAGGGCTTGGTTTCTCCCGTGCGAGCGCCAAAGGGTGAAACGTCAAGCCTGACAAGCGTTCGTGCAACGCAGGATGCATGAGCAATCCGACGAAGGGCAAAGCAGAAACGTGCCACATCGTGAAGTAGACAAACGATTGCCTGAGCGCGGGTGGTTGCCCATCTCGCCGTAGTAGTCGAATGCGGAAGAGCGTGTGCCCTAATGATACTCCATAAGCTCCCCATAAGAGAGCCACTTCAGTCGAGCCAACCAGCCAAACCCACCAGGGAACGAGGAAGTAGGTAGCCAGTTCCGGTCCATACGAGAACCATGAAATCGCGTATGTGACTAGAATCCAGGTTATCCCGATAGCGATGAAGTCAACGAAGAACGGTGCCCATGCCTTCTGGATGTCTTTTGCGGATTGTGCAAGTGAAGAGAATGCGCGAGAGAAGCCTTCGCCATGCAAATTGCGATTGCTCATCGCACAATCCTCTCTCGGAGCCATCCGCTGAGGTAATCCATCAGCCAGACGATGACAACAATGCTGATCACGACAGACCCGACGATACTCCATTGCCCTTCATTCTTGTAATAGAAGAGGAGTGTTCCGATTCCGCCAGCACCGACTAGAGCGATCACTGTGGACATGCGTACATTGATATCCCACCGATACAGCGTGAAAGCCCAAAACGCTGGTACCACTTGAGGTATGATGGCATAGCGAATCACTTGGAAGAAGTTCCCTCCAGATGACCGAATTGCCTCCACGGGGCCCTTGTCAATTCCCTCTACCTGCTCGGAGAAGAGCTTGCCAAGTGCAGCGATCGTATGGACGGTCAACGCGAGTACGCCTGCGAAAGGGCTTCCCCATCCTACCCATACCGCGAAAATTGTTGCCCAAAGCAGGGTCTCAATTGCACGGACGATGTTGAAGAAGCCGCGCACGATCGTGTAGAGGGCAAGGCCGATGGGGTGGAAATTCATGACGTTGCGCGCCCCAAGGAAACATAAAGGGAATGCGATCGCTGTCCCAAATACTGTCGATAGCAGTGTCATAAGTAACGTTAGGACCATGAGATCGATGATGGCGAAGGAACCGCGACGCAGGATAAATATAGGATCTTCCTTGAGAAAATACCGAAAATCAGGGCGTGCGATCTTGCGGAACAAATCCCCTGCTTTGTCCGCTCGACGTCCTAACACGGAAAGGTTCGCTTCGATGATCGTCCAGCCAAGCCAAAAGGTCAGAGCGAGCAAGAAGAGGCTCATGATTCCCCACTGTGTGGTCAAGGCTCTCTTCTCACGCTTCTGAACTTGATCCTCCTCGGAGGCAGGACGTAGGGATGCTTGTGCGATGCGGTCATGCAACGGATTTGTGGTATTGAACCAGAATCCGGCACCAGCAAAGGGAACAGAGATCTGCCAGACTGCAAAACGCAGAAGGCGGCGCGAGAACGGCACCTTCTCTCCAGATGCGGGATAGAGGTTAAGTCCGAACGCTCGCATTCCTAGGCTTCGCCCGAAACTTCTACAAAGAACCGCAAGCTCCAGGGTTCCTATGATCGCGAGGGGCCATCCCCAGGAAGGAAGCACGAGAGTGTCATACCAGTGGCCTGGGATCCATGTGTACCAGTAGTGATTAAGAAAGAACATGATCGCATAAGAGATATATCCCCAGATCATCCAGTCCAAAAAGAACGAGAGCACCCGATTCTTGAGAGCAGAGCGCTTTTCCCTGTGCGACAAACTGCCAGGCAAGCTTCTACCCTCCAGTTGCTGACCCATGTGCGCCATCCTAGCGGACCTCCACCTCTTCGGCGTCCTCGCCGTAGATCTCTCTGAACCGAACGTTGTCGATCTCAGAGGGGAGCCCGTCGAAGACAAGTAGTCCATCCTTCAAGGCGATAATCCGCGTTCCGTATCGGCGGGCCAAAGAAAGGAAATGCAGACTTGTCAACACGGTCATGCCATCTTGCTGATTGATCTCTTCGAAATACTGCATGATCGAATTCGATGTTGCGGGGTCGAGAGCAGAAACGGGCTCATCTACGAGCAGCAGACTTGGCTGCTGCATGAGCGCGCGTGCGATTCCTACTCGTTGTTGCTGCCCTCCAGACAGCTCATCTGCGCGAACGTACGCCTTTTCTTCAAGACCTACGCGCTCAAGATTCTTCATCGCAAGGGCGTGATCTGCCTTCGAAAACCATCCAGCCATCGATTTCCAGACAGGTGTGTATCCGAGACGTCCTGTGAGCACATTTGTCAATACACTGGAGCGACTTACAAGATTGAAATGCTGGAAAATCATACCCATTCCCCTTCTCATACGGCGCATGCGTGAGGCAGGAAGGCTTGTGACATCAACTCCGTCAAGATAAATGCTGCCTGAGGTGGGCTCGATGAGACGATTGATACAACGAAGGAGGGTTGACTTTCCCGAGCCTGATAGGCCAATGACGACAAGGAATTCGCCTTTCTCAACGGTGAACGACAGATCCTTAAGCGCGATGACTTGACCGCGTTCGTAGACCTTTCGCAAGTTGCTGATCGCTAGATGGGCGGATTGTTCCATAGTGCTCTCCGTAAGGCCCTGCAGGAGGTGATCCCTCCTGCAGGGCTTGATTGCTAGATTGTGCTTCTACTCTCCGCTGACACGCTGTCCCGTCATGCGGCGGTAGTTGTCGTAGATCGAGTCCGTGATCTCTTGAACATCCGTCCACTTGTAGAACCGAGTGTCTGACCAGAGCGTCCAGCCTGGACCTGGATTTGCGGTCGTCCCGATGTGCTCTTTGATTGCGTCAACGATGATGTCCTGAAGGTCCTCGGGGAAGCCCACCGAGAACGCGAAACAGTCATTCGGAATCGGCCCGAGCAGATCAACGATTTGGATCTTCTCTGCCAACGCCCATTCGTCTCCGTGATCATGTGCGCCTTCGGCATACATGTCACCGACGGACTCTCGGAGATCCTCGACGCTTCCACGGATGTTCTCTGGGTAAAGGGTCTTGTTGAAATAGTCCCAGATCCAGAGTTCCGGATCCCAGCCGTAGAACCAATAGTTAACGTAGTCCGGCTGTGCCTTCATGGCATCCCAAATGTATGCCGGCGGGCGTCCCGGATTCCAGAATCCAGTGGAGAAATCGGCTGATCCATCAAGCACGTTCAGCAGGGCACGTTGGTGGCTATTGTCACCACTTGGAACGGTGCCGCCGAATGTCAGACCCAGGCGTGTGAACTCCTGGAACGGAAGCTTGTAGCCTGATGTAGACCCTTCGCTTGGATACGCCCAGGTCGCCCCTTGAAGGTCCATGAGCGACGTGTACCCCTTTTCACGGAGCGCATAGATGGCCGTGAAGTAGTACGGGAAGCCATAGCGAACAGAACCCAGGCGTGGAATCGCTTGGAAATCGGTTCGCTCGGCAATGGTAATGTACTGCTGTGTCGTCGGGGCACCCATAACATCGCCTTCAGCGGCAACGAATTCCTCAATGAACGCCTGATAGTCGATCATGACGCGCACATCGAAGTAAAGGCCTGTAGCATCTGAGATATCCTCTGCGATCTGCAGCGCGATATCCTCAAGATACTGGGGTTCTTGAGACGGAACGAACAGCCAGCGGATGGGGTTATCCCTTGTTCCTAGATTTTGTGCAAAACCAACGACGCTGAGCCCGAGAACGGCAATCAGCGCCAGAGCCAGAAACCTACGCATGGTGCACCTCCTGTTGTTGCAGCAGAAACCACGGAATACGAGATTGGAGCGCTCCAAGCCCGCTTCCCACTGTGATCCTCATAACACAACTTTAGACCTATAGCTGCTCCTAGTCAATACGTGTCAACCTACTCGCGCTTGTAGGGAACACCAAGCGCCTTCGGGAATCGTACTCTGCCGATTACGCCGGCGACGACGAGAAGCGTGACCACGTAGACATTCTAGGCCAATCATGGTGATCTTACAAATGCTGTAGAATCGGCCTGAAAGCCTTTCCTGCAGGCCCTTTTTTGAGATTCTGAGTTCTTGGTCCAATACGGGCGACCTGCCAATCAGCCTGACAGCTTGACAGCGATTGCCCTGCCGAAATTGCGAAGCGTGTAGGCGAACCCATCGAATCAGTGTAGGCTATGGCATGAAACGTAGGGTCGCGTTACTGGCCGTGTTGTGGATGATCGCAATTCCTGTATTCTCGGAATCCTCGGTTCAGATGGGAGTCTCCTTTGCGGATGCCTTCACTGCGTTTGCCCCACTCGGCTTGCTCCACCGATCGTACTCGGACTACCTGTTTCAGGGAACGCCGGTTGCGATTCCGAATGGAGCAGCATTGGCCTGCGAAGCGACTGCGCTGAAACTCGGGGAGCTTCATCTCAATCTGCTGACTCAAACCTCCTCCAGCATCTCACTGACGATGCCGATCATTGCCAGCCTGAGAGGGGTGCTGGCTGGGTTCTGTTCTGAATGGAATCTCACGTTGGAGCGTTGGGCCCGTGCAGAACCGTTGGATAAGGAGCTTCTCGCGCAAGCGAGCGACGATGGCTTGTTTGCGGAGATCAAAGCGCTCCAGGATCGCATGCAAGGGCTTCTGGACGCATTTCTTGACGGCATTGAGGAGGACCAAGCGCTCTGGGCTTTCGGGGTAGCTTTCGCCATGCAATCGATGCTCGCACAAGACGGAATCCCTCAGATCGATGCAAGCATCCACGACATCTTGTATGGCGCATCGGAGGCAACAGAGCCACCGACCTTTGTGCCACCTGAACTTGCAGACCTTCTCATTGGGCTTGCGGCGCTTGGAGGGCGTACGCTTGACGACGACGAGTCTGCTCGAGCGGCGGAGCTTGCGCGCGCGATACTCGACTCGCTGCTGAGTCTGCCTGAAATGGGGGGAGGGAAGGCGGGCTGCTGAGTCCGCCTTCCCTGGGTAAGAACCGTTGGCTGTTCTAACCGTACTTGTATCTTTCTGTTCCGCTTGTCGATCGCGGACAGCCCGGTTCTCTGAGGATTCCGCCGCAAGGGGTGGAAGTTGGTAAGGAGGTACGATGGGAGGGGTCTCCGATCGTGAATCCCCTTGCCTGCAGACACCTCAACGTTCTTGCCTCAAGCAACGAGTAGGATAAGGGAGGGGCGAATCTTGTGCTGTGGCACACGTTCGATGGAGTCGCCCCGCTGGTGTGATGCGGGGCGAACAACCATCTACTTTGAGATGGACATCTGTCATTCGTACGCACGCTCGTGCAGGGCGGTGCTCGTGGCGGCTACTCCGTAGGAATGCGTGCGATACGCCAGTAGTCTTGAACGGTCTGAATCAATCGCTCGAAGTCCTTGGAATCCACGGGCTTTGTCATGTAGCTCGCTGCTCCAGAGTCGTAAGCTTTGACCATGTCCTCTTCGCGTTCCGAAATGGTGAGAACGATCACGGGGATTCTCCGGAGCTTCTCGTCCTCCTTGATCTTGGCTAGGACTTCCAGGCCGTTGATCTTGGGAAGGTTGATGTCCAACAGAATGAGATCAGGTCGTGGCGTGTCTTCGAACTCGCCTTTCTGAGCCAGCGCGTCCAGAGCCTCTTCACCATCTCGTGCGAAGTAGAGCTCGCATTTCACGTCACTCTTGCGCATCGCGCGCTTCACGATCGTTACGTCGTTCGGGTTGTCCTCGACGACCAGAACTTTCATCTTCTCGAGGTTATGCATTCGTGTCCACCTCTCTTGCTCGGGGAATCGTAAAGTAGAACGTACTGCCTTTTCCAACTTCCGATTCGACCCAGATATCACCGCCGTGTTCTTCGACGATGCGTTTGCAGATCGCGAGACCTGCACCGGTGCCTTCGTAATCCTCCCGCGGGTTCAGCTTCTCGAAGATGCCGAACACGCGCTCCTGATACCGTGCCTCAATACCGATCCCATTGTCCTCGACAAAGAATGTGGCCGAATTGCTGTTGGTGCGGCCGTCCTTCTTCCAGCCGACACGCACCATCGGGAGTGCTTTGTCGTTGTACTTGATTGCATTCGTGATGAGGTTGCTGAACAGCTCGCCAATACGTACGCGACTACCGCGAACTGATGGAAGATCGGTTGCCACTTGGATGTTCACACCACGCAAGCGAATCTCCAAATCCTCTTGAATCTCCTCCAGCATGCGCTGGGTGTTGATCCGGTCGAACGACTTCGTATCCATGTGAATGCTCGCCAGCGAGAGCAGATCGTTGATGAGCTGACGCATGCGTGCAGACGTCCGTTTCAACGTGTTCAAGTAGTCCACACCTTCTTCGTCCAGCTTGTCCTCGTAGTCTTCAAGCAGGAATCCGGAGAACGTTTCCACTGTGCGGAGCGGCTCCTTGAGATCATGAGATACGACGTGAGAGAACTCTTCGAGCTTCTCGTTGCTCCGCTCAAGGTTCTTCGTCTTGTCTCGGAGACTCTCTTCCAACTGTTTGAGTTCTGTGATGTCAATGTAGTGATCGATCCTTCCACCGCGATAGCGATCGGTCTCGATGGGAATGGAACGGAACTCCAGAATACGCTCCTCCCGACTCAACGTCGGGCGCACCCGACAGATGACGGAGTCGATACGTTCTCCTTTGTCGATCGCGTCTTCCATAAGCTTGCCGAAGCTCTGTGCGTCATCGAATGCACCCACATACCTGGAGAGTGCGCGTTTTGCATCGACCCCAATCAGCCGGTCCCGGTCGATGCCAAAGAAGCGCCCGATCGTGGCGTTGGCCCAGATGACCTCTCGCTTTCTATCCGTCAGAATGATTCCGGAATCCAAGGTATCGATAGAGTCCTCGATCAGCCGACGGTGTGGTGCCTCGGTCTCCATGATCTGGCGTTCGAGTTCCGCTTCGTTGGAGCGATCCCGAGCTTCGAGAACCGCGAGACGATCGCTGATTCTCGTGGCACGAAGTTCTACAGGGAAGCTCTTTCGATCTTCACAGATGAACCGTGTCTGAATGCTCCGGATCTCGCCACGGTCAAAGAGGCGAATGAGCTCGGTCTTGATCTTGGCGGTATCCCCGGGGTGAACGTAGTCGGAAAGCTGCAGGTTTCGGCGCGTCGGATGCCCAATCCTGGTTCGGGAGGCCTCGTTACGTCGGACGACGGTGCCTTCTCGGTCGATGAAGTGCAGGATGTTTAGTGCCGGATCGAAAAGCTCCTCATCATAGCGATCGCGTAACGAACGCGGCTGTTGCCACATCGCGCGTTTTGCCTGTGAACGGCCGTTGAGCCATCCGACGAGTAGTCCGGCCAGGAGATAGGCCACGGGAAACAATACGACGGGAAGCCATGGAGTCGGTCCCAAGAAGAGCAGGAGTGCCAATCCGGTTGCTGCAATGCCGGCAGACACCAGCAAGGTGCCGCGAAGATGCAACGTACGAGTTCCAAAGAAGAACGGAAACACGAACGCCACGAAGACAACAGGGGGCAAGGGGATGCCCGCCTTGAACATGACGATGCTCACAACCACCGCAACGACATACGAGACGCTGCCAATGATCGTACGTTCTGCAGAGTTCAGTCCGCTAGCCAAGTTTCACCTGTCCTTGAACACGAATCAGAGCAGGCGCGTGTGTGCCTGCTCTCAAGCTAAGAACATGAGGCACACCAAAGAAGGACACTGGTCACCTGACTGAGAGACGTTGTTCAGGAGTTCCCTCAGATGATGAGATTCGGATTCAGCGTAGCCATGAAAGGCTCTACGATCTTCTGCAGATACTCTTCACGCAGAATTTTGATCTTGCGGCTTTCGATGGCAATGATGCCCCGGCTCTCCAGCTCGCTCAGTGTGCGAATCGCCGTCTTGGAGGATACGCCCGCCATTTCCGCGAGTTCAGCACGCGAAAGCTCCACTCCGCTCTTCCCGAGGTGAAGGATAAGCCGGGCCAATCGTTCCTTGCTGGAAGAGTAAGAGCGTTCAGCAAGCTTGTTCTGGAACGCCTTGAGTTCCTCGGACAGTCGCTCGTAAAGGCGGAAAACGGTTTTCGGATGTCGCTCCAGGAAGTAGAAGAAGTCCCCCCGCTCGATGAAACCTACGACCACCGCATCGAGTGTCTTGGCATACGCATTGTGGCTACCCTTGTCGAAGAGCGTTGTCTCGCCGAGGATCTCACCCGGACCGACGATCTTCAAGATCTGGCTCTTGGCACGCATGCTGCGTTTTACGAGCTTCACCATGCCTTCGAAGATGAGGTAGAAGCCGAATGCAGGAGCGCCCTCCGGGAAGATGATCTCGCCTCGTCCGTAGTTGATGGTTCGCACAGTTTCGCGAAGTTTCTCGAGTTCCTTGTCCTTGAGATCCGAAAAGATGCGGAATTCGCTGAGATCGGCCATACCTAACCCCCTCTATCTGGCGGTCTTGCTGGATGCTGTCATTGCGCCTGTCCCTTGCTGGCTGTTTCGCTCATCACCCATTACTTGGGGTCAGACGTCCGCCCATTGTAACCGATATCACAAAAGAAGCCAAGACGCGAATTCGTGTCCGGAAGAGCATTTGAATGCTTCCTGCGGGCATCTGGTCGGGCACGTATCAAGCCGCGATGCTGCAACGGAATCTCCTCGCTGTTTGCGGGGGGGATTCGCGCGGTTGCAACCATGCCATCTGTCCCGTGAGATCCTTGAAACTGCAGCACCCTAACCCTAAACTTCTGTCCATCGCCGGAGTGGCGGAATTGGCAGACGCGCAGGATTCAGGATCCTGTGAGGTTCACACCTCGTGTGGGTTCAAGTCCCACCTCCGGCACAGCATCCCTCCGCTCTGCTTGGCAGACATCCGTCTTGTTCCGCGCTGGCTACTGATGTGGCAGCATCGCAAGGACAGTGAGCGCAACGAAAAGTGCTTGGATCAAGAGGAATCTCGATGTGATTCTCGATTCAGGCCACTCGGGTCCGCGAAGCACATGGGCTCGATCCACAGGATGACGCTCGAAGTGGTGATGTATCGGAGCCATTTTGAACAGCCGCTTGCCGGTCAACCGGTAGCCGCCGACCTGGAGAATGACCGATCCCGATTCAAGAACAATGACGCCGCCGAGTAGTGGAAGCATGAATGCAAGTCCGTTTGCCAGTGCGACAGCCGCGATGATTCCGCCGAGGGCAAATGAACCAACGTCCCCCATGAAGAGATTCGCAGGGTGCGTGTTGTGCCACAAGAATCCACAGACTGCTGCAATCAACGGAAGCGTCCACAACGCGGTCTCAAGCGTGGGCAGCATGAGCAGGAAGCCGACAAGGATCAAGAGGCTGGTCCCGCCAGCGAGTCCGTCCAAACCATCCGTGAGGTTCACGCTGTTGGGGGTTGCGAGGAACACCATCCAAACGAGCACGAACAGTGCGATTTGCGGCAGCTTGATCGCGTACGAGCTGAACGGAATAAGCTGGGGAACATCGATCCACCGGCGGAAGCTGAAGAACAGACCGATTGCCATTGCCGTGGCCAAGCCGATCTTCTGCCAGCTCGCGAGACCTTCGGATCGTTTGCGCCGAAGACTCAACAGGTCGTCCAGCCATCCGATACCCCCGAACGCCAGACCGGCAGTCAAGACGAACCCAGTAGCTCCTTCTCGAAACCGGATCAACCACAGGATGAGTACCGCGACGGTCCATAGGCCGATGAATACAGTGCCTCCCATGGTTGGCGTGCCCGACTTGACTGCGTGCCCTGTTGGACCCTCCGTGCGAATGTGCTGCCCGACGTCCCGCCGATGCATGAGGGTTGCAAGCGTTCCGCAGAGCGTGAGTGACAAGAAAAACAGCGCAAAGGAGACCGCGAACAGCAAATTCAAGAGCTCTCAGTTCCCCGGAATTCTCCTTCACACTCGATGAGTGCGCGGCGGAGTTCCGCTAGACCCTTCCCTTTGGAGGACAGCGCGACCTGGACGAGCTTGAATAGGTGGAAGCTCGTCAAGAGACAGAAGTTGCGTTCTGTACATCCGCGCAACACGGCCTCTGAGAACTGAGTCGGCCGACGTTTGGGATCGAGTGCGCGGGAGCCACTCGCCACGAGGATTCCTTTGATATGGCCCTCGCCATCGGTAACGCACTGATCCGTTGCCTGAAGCAGTGTTCGATAGGAGGGCAACTCGACGCGCGGACCGTCGGCAGCTTCCGCAACGACCAAGGCATCGCCTTCTTCCGATCGAAGTCGAAGAAGATCGCCTTCCAGTTCAACTTCGAAGCCCAAAGCCTCGAATCCTTCGGCGACCCGTGGCACGAATCCGAATCGGCCTCTTGTGTGAAGCATCCCCTTCAGGCGCGTCGTCTGTTCCCAGGTTCTTCTGAGTTCATCGAGTTTTGCATCGATGGATGCGTGTCGCTCTTCCAAGCGATGGAGTTCGTCGGCAAGCCCATCTTCTCCGGGGAGAGGATAGGACGGAAGCCAATCAGGTTCGGAAGCGAACGACGGACGTTCCGCCATCTGCTCGACAGCTTCCATCAACACCGCAGCTTCCCGGCTGGGCGAGACACCCTGCACCGGCGGAACAAGCACCAGGCGCCCTTCCTCGAACGGGATCTCCAGCGCAACAACATCTCCGATACGATTCGTTGCCAGCACCCTGGCAAAACGATCCATGGGTGTCGAAAGCAGGTCCTCGTAAATTGCGTCGTACACGAAGTGACCTTCGAGTTGCTCGAAATAGCGCGCAAATGGACAGTCACTGTCCACGGGGATGACATCGTCCCCGTGTCTTGGTACGAAACGGCCGTTGGCAGGGAACGATAGCTGATGCTGCTTGTCCACAAGCGATATAGTGGGAAGCCAAGCGTACCTGTCTATGCGTTCGGATGGGAGTTCCTCCGAGACGATTTCCAATCCCTCACCGCGGGTACGCAATCTGCAAACGAGCACCCCGCCGCCTCGGCGAAGCAGGTCCTCGGCTTCGGTTCGCCGTTTGCTCATCCAAGAGGATAGCGTCTTGCCAAGGCCGCGATCCTGTCTCGGATCAATCCGCCGTGCCCCGTCCGCGGTAAGCGGAACGTCACGTGTCCAGCGAAGACTGATGTCAGCTGGATCGACAAACACGGCGTGGTACGCCGAGAAAGAGAAGCGCCCAAAGAACTGCTCTCGTTGGATGGTTGCGTGGTCGAGCCGCCAATCGATCGATAAGCTGCGAATATCCATATCCAGCATATGATACCGATCCTGTGGAGCAAGGGGCAACAAAGAGAAACGGGGCCGCGTTGCCGCGGCCCCGGATCGTGGATTCTTTTTACTACGGTGCTTCCAGTGCCGAGATGGTCGTGAGCCAGAACACGAACCGCGAAGTCTCGGTGTAGGTGATTGCTGATCCGACTCGGAAGTTCAGACTCGGGGTCAGCTCATCCGTGCTTCCACTCGGAAGCCCCACGACAAAGGGCGAGGTCGGAGGATGCACCATCAAGCTCCGCAGGTAGACAACGCTGCTTGATGTATCCAAGGTGCCGTCCCCATCGATGTCCAGCTGAAGCTTCATCCAGATGCTGCTCGAGCCGGGCGTTCGGAACTCGTAGTCAACGCTCCCCGATTGGAGAGAGCCGTCGAACACGAGCGTCTTCCCGCCGTCCGTCGGTGTCGGGATGATGCCCATCGGCGCTACGCCGCTAGAGGACTGGTTGATGTTCTGGAAGGAATCATCGGTCCTGAGTTCCAGCCGGTAGCTGTGCGGTGAGACCCATCCGGCACCCGCATTTACGGTGAGGTGCCAACTATCGGTTCCCCACACGAAAATGCCGGGCGTCGTACCCATCGGGGGAACGCCGGGTGTGCCGCTGCCCCCGGAGGTTGTGACAATCACCGTTTGGATCGATGTAGAAGACAGCCCATCGTTGTCGACAACCGTCAGGCGCACGTTGGCAACACCGGGATTATTGTAGGTGGCATTGACCAGCGGTCCGCTGGTGTCATCCACACCGTTACCGTCGAGATCCCAGAGGTACTGGACCACGACACCGTCCGGATCGTAGGACGACTGTGCATTGAACGTGACGGGCTGGCCAACGATCGGCGCAGCAGGCGAGTAGGTGAACACCGCGACGGGCGCCTGTGCGGCCGTTCCAACGACAACGGTTGCGACTGCGGAGTCCGTGGCACCGTCATCATCGGTCACGGTTACGGTTACCGAGTAGCTGCCCGCAGACGTGAATTGGTGGTAAACCACGGCACCAGATACAGGCGATGTGCCGTCGCCGAACGACCATTGGTAGCCTGCAATCGTTCCATCGGAATCGGATGAAGTCGAGGCATCGAAGCGTACCCACTCTGAGACCTGAGGCGATGTCGGCAAGAACGTGAATGCCGCATTTGGGGCCACATTCGACGTTCCTACAACGATTGGCTGGGAAATCGAATGGGTGGCACCGTCATCGTCCGTCACCGTCAGGGTCACAAGATAGGTGCCGGCAGCCGAATAGAAGTGCCAAGCGACACTGCCCGTGTCCGAACTGCCGTCTCCGAAGTTCCAGACGTAGGACGCGATCGTGCCGTCCGCGTCGCTAGAAGCGGCGCCGTTGAACTGAATCCAAGCACCGACACCAGGGTTGGTCGGTGTGTAGGAGAAGGCAGCAACGGGCGATTGGTTGGGAGATCCGACCACAACCGTCTGAGAAACGGTGTCCGTGGCGCCATCATCGTCTGTAACCACCAGCGTTACGAGGTAGCTGCCGGCGGTGTTGAATTGATGCCACACGGCACTGTTCGTTGCGGTCGATCCATCGCCGAAGTTCCAAGCGTAGCCTGCAATGCTTCCATCCGAGTCCGAAGACGTGGAGGCGTCAAACTGAACCCAGGAACCGGGTGTGGGCTGCGCAGGTGTGTATGCGAACGCTGCGTTCGGAGCGGCGTTCGGGGATCCGACTTGTACGGCATAGGTTGCGGAGTCGGTGGCGCCCTCGTTGTCCGTGACCGTCAGCGTCACGACGAAAGAACCCCCGGACATGAAGCGATGCCATACCGCGGGCCCGGTTGCGGTTGACCCGTCGCCGAAGCTCCATGCGTAGCTTGCGATGGATCCATCCGGGTCGCTGGACGCGGCTCCATCGAACTGCACCCAGGCGCCCACTTGGGGGTTGGTCGGGGCATGCGAGAAACTCGCGACAGGATCTTGATTGGCAGCGCCAAACTGCGTCAGTTCAACATGAATATTGCGGGTTAGATTCCCGATGATGAGCGTGGCTGCCTGCCACGTCGAGTACCCGGGTTTCGTCACGACGAAGGTGTGGAAGCCCTGCGAGATGTAGAGCGTCTTCGGCGTGTATCCGACATAGACGCCATCCAGGTAGATCAAGGCGCCGGACGGATCGGACGTCACATTCACTGTCCCATAGTTTGTTGATGGGGCACTGGCAACGATTTCGAAACTCGTGAAGTCCCAGCTTCGTTCGGTAACCGGGAGAATCCCCAGGATTTGCACCTCAATCTGGGATTGGAAGGCCTCGGGGTCCGTGGTAAAGAAGGCAAATGGATCGACCGGGGTCTTTGTTGCTAGGATCTGTACATATTCTGTGCCATAAGGAGGGCCGATCGACCAGTCCCCAGGTACGACGTGCTCGCCAGCCTGCACATAGTTCTGATCTCCGCCGGGAGCTTCGTTCGGGAAGATCTGGACTGCTGTACCATCGGGCAAGATATCCCAGATGTAGATGTAGGCGGCCTGATTGACGCTGTAGCTGATGACAATCGGATCGCCAACCTCGTAGACCGGCTGATCCACCCATACACTAACTTCCAGTTCACTGCTTTCAGGAGGAGTGGGGATGATCCCCAAAGGGACGACATTTCCTTGACCCAGTCCTGTGAATGCAGCGAACGCAATCAAGGACAGTAACACAATTCCGCTGCGGAACCATCTCCCGTTCATGTTCGCCTCCTTTGATGCTTTGTTGTGGCGTTGCTACGTCACCCTAACTTACAGCTGTGAGCGCGACTTGTGTCAAATCTGAAGGATCGATGCGTTCGAGGACGAGCGCGACGTCCTCAGAGTCAAGGATGACGCCCTCAAGCTGAACCAATCGCTCGTGGACTTCCTGATAGAGCAAGTGCCCCTCAAATGGGCTCCCGCCACCGGAGAGATAGTCGTCGATTGCCTCAGAGATGTGGACTACGAGCAGATTGAAGCGCGTATTTGGAAGCACGTTGGCAACTGCCGACTGCGTCCCCGGTGCCGCACTGAAGACACCTCGGGCATAGAGGAGATCGCGAACTTCGGCAAGCAATGTGCGAAGCTGTCGCAACCCATCTTCGAGCTGGGCCATAGGGACATTCCGGGCAAGGCCTTCGAAAGCCTTATCGACCATTCCTTCGATCGGGAGCCCTTCCTCAATGGCTTGAGTGATGACGACGAGCACTGCCTCTCTCTCGATTGCGGGTGCCGGTCGCCTGGCCATACGATCGATCAAGCGCAGCAAGGACTCCGCAGGAAAGTCAGGCTGATTCAATCCCAGCTCAATGGCGCCAAGCATCGAATCCACTTGGGCTACCGGAATGGAGTGCAAGGCTTGCTCGAATTCGTGGAGTGGGATCTGGGCTGTGCTAGGCAATGCCATCGTCACGATCAGCGAGGCCATCATCACAAGCACGCAATGCTTTCGCGGCGTCATACGTCCTCACCTCCCCGTCCGATGTAGCGAACAGAGCTGAACTGCCCGAAACTCTGAACCCAATCATCGGCCTGGGGATCCTGTCCCCACCATCGTCCGTCGATCAGGAATGCATACTCATACCTGCCCGGGGGCAGCGGAATGGACGCGGTCCAGATGCCGTCTCCGTCTTGATCCGAGAGCGCCGTTTCCTCCCAGGAGTTGAAATTGCCGACTACGGCTACGTTTTCGGCATTCAATGCCGGGAGCACGAACAAGACCTCCTGCGTCCCATCGGCGAAACGCACAGGCTGCAGCGACAATTTGGGTGCCGCATCATCATGGCGCAAGAGATTGCTTGAGATGCCAATGCCTACGAACAAGAAGATGGCCGCGGTCGCACCAACCACGACGAGCTGTCCGAACCGTGAACTTGCCGTGGGTGCAAGAAGCTGGCGCAGCCACTCGTGCCAAAGAAGACGTGGCCTGCGTTCCTCGATTTCGAGCAGTACACGCTCTTCGAGATCCGCAATGCGGTCCTCGGCGGCTTTGGCTTCGGCTCTCAGCGTGCTCCTCAACAGATCTTCAAGTCGATCAGTTGTCATGTCGGATCACGCTCCTTCTCAATCAGTGCTTTGAGCATGATTTTCCCCCGATGAATACGTGTTTTGATCGTCCCTTCCGGAATGGATAGGACCTCCGAAATCTCCCGATACGAGAGGTCGTTGTAGAATCGCAGGACAAGCGGCGCCCGATAGCTGTACGGGAGCTTGGTGATCGCTTGCTGGACCAGCGCATGCTGATCCTCCTTCTGAATAACCTTTGCCGGATCTGTTCCCCCTTGGAGATGAAACGGCATCTCTCCGGTTGGGTGATTGCGGCGGTAACGAAGCTTGTTTCGACACAGGTTGGCCGCAATCGTGAACAGCCATGTTGAGAACTTCCGCTCCAGATTGTACTTCCTCAGGTTGACATAGGCCCGGATGAAGGCGTCATGGCTGAGGTCTTCGGCGTCCGCACGATTACGCATGAACCCCAAACAGAGACCGAACACCGCATCCTTGTAGCGGCCGATGATCTCACCCCAAGCTGCTGTATCGCCTTGTAGCGAAGCTCTCAACAGACTCACCTCATCCTGAGCGCGGTACACGTCTTTCTTGCCTCCTCGGTGACCAATATACACCCATTCCCGCATTGGGTTTCGGCATGACATCGATCACCTCGTGTTGGGACGAACCCCCCGATGCCGATAGCCCGACGTCCCTGAAGCTCGGTTGTGAACAGAAGTAGACTCAAGCCGAGCCCACGGTGGCTCAAGGGAATGCATTTCAGAACTGGCACTTTGAAGGAGGTCAACGAGATGTCCGCGAGACAACAGAGAGCGGGCTCACCCCACTGGAAGGCAGTCGTGATGGTCTGCCTTCTCTCAACGCTGGTGGTCGGGCTTTCCGCATGTCGAGGGTTCTTCGGACAGGCACCGATTGCGTTTATCGATCCAGATGACGGAGGCGATGCCGAAGTTCCCGTGACAATCACGTTCGATATTTCCGGGAGCACCGATCCAGATGGCACGATTGGGAGTTACGTACTCGACTTTGGCGATGGGTCCACCGATGCCGAAGGGACGGATGTAGCAGACGTGATCACGCACGACTACGAGGAATCCGGATCCTACACGGTGCTTCTCACAGTTACAGACAACGATGGACGGATCGGCATGGCCAGCGCGACCATCCAGGTTGGACCGGTCATGATCACGTTTGTCGCAAACCGTACGGCCCAGTACGACATCTTCCGCATGAAGGCCGATGGCACCGATCAAGGTGCTGTCAGCAATACACCTGACGACGATCTATTCCCGGACCTGGTGCGCGGAACGCGCGATCGGATTGCCTATGCAACAGAAGATAGTCAACGCTGGGATATCGAGACCATGACGATCTCAGGAGGAGGAGTCAACGCGCTTACGTCGGCGACTCAAACTGACTCGAATCAGATCCAGCCCAGCTGGTCGGGCGACGGATCCAAGATTGCGTACGCGTCCAACGAACTGAATGGCACAGTTGATACATCATGGGAAATCTTCACGATGACCTCAGCCGGAGGCACGAAGACCAAGCTCACGTCGCAGACGCCGTCATGGGCGATCGCGCCAGCCTGCTCGCCGGTGAACGATGACATCCTGTTTGTCTCCGATGAGGATGCAACAGGCGGAAGCACAATCTGGTTGTGGGATGCAAGTCTCAACGGTGGTCTAGGTGACGCAGTCGAGTTGCGCGATGGAGTGGGCAGAGATGGCGATGCATCGCCCGCATTCACCATTGCACCTTCGGTGGCATTGAACCTTCCGACAGGTGCCGGATTCTCCAAACCTGCCTGGTCTCCGGACGGAACCCTAATCGCGTACGCAGCCGAACGGACAGCCGGAGGCATCATCGATATCTACATCATGGATGCCGATGGCATGGATCCGACAGATGGTATCGGGGATCCGATCACGCTCGAAGACTACATCGACTTCCTCGGCGTCCTGAACACGGACATTACGACCGATGACGATGAGTTCTGCCCGTACTGGCTGGAGGATGGCAGTGCCGTCTGTTTCGTCAAGGCGGATACCGGCGGAGACTACCAGATCTACAAAGTGGCATTGGATACGGGTGTGATCACCAAGCTCACCGAGACAGGCAACAACCTCACGCCGACCTCGAAACGTTAGGGAGCACGACCTCCACAGAGTGCAACGCCGGGGGCGGGATCAAGCGATCCTGTCCCCGCTTCCCTTTGAATGCACATTCCAGCATCGCAGCGCAAGCGCGAGTACGCTGACCGCAGCCAGCAGCACGATCGGAAGGTCTCCAAGAAATGCATAGGGGGACAGATCACTCCGAAGACCGACTTCTCCGTGAAGAACGCCTTCTTCCCGTTGCGCAGCGACAATCGCTCCACGCGGAGAGATAATGCCCGAGACTCCACCATTGGCGGCTTGCAGCATCCACCGCCTGGTCTCGACGGCACGAAATAGCGTCGCAGCAAAGTGGGAAACCAACTCCGAATTGCCTTCGAACCACGCATCGTTTGTTACGGTGGCAAGGAGCTGTGCGCCTTCAAGCGCGAACTTCCTGGATGCCATGGGGAAGGTGGACTCAAAGCAAATTGGCGTTCCTATCGTGCCGAGGAGGCGGTACTCGGCACCTCGACTGAGATCCATTGGCAGGAACCCGCGGAGCCACTCCTCCAATCCCAGCAATGCGAGCAAACGTCGACCGGGGATGTACTCGCCGAAGGGAACCGGACGTACCATCTCATAAGTCCCTAACACCTCGCCCTCGGTTGAGAGCAGGGCGACGCTGTTGTAGATGCTGTTGCCACGATAGACGCCGGTACCGAACATCAGCTGAGCGGCTCCGGAACGTGCGAGCCCCTCAAAGTCCGGCAGTACACGTGCATCCTGCAAACTGTAGGATGGGAGTATGGACTCCGGGAACACGATCAGACTAGGGTTGGACTTGGCGGCCTTGTTCCCGAGGGCAAGGTAGCGATCCTTCAACGCCTCGAGATTCCGGGCGTCTAGCTTCTCCTCCTGGCGGACCTGCGAGGCAACGACCGCAACGCGAAGTGGCTCTTCATCTTCCGGCGCCGGAAAGAGCGAAAACGCAGCCAGCAGACCGAGCATGCACATGGCAAGACCCAGCGAGCGTAACGATCGTCTTCGGAGGGCCAAGTACAGAGCTCCGTTGATCATCGTGAATCCAGCGGTGATCAGCCAAGGTCCGAACACGGCTGCGGATTGAATCAACCAGGGCGCGCGGTAGGCAGTGAGGTAGAGCGTCGAGAACCCCATACCCAAGGGGCCAAACATCCGGAGATACTCCGCAAGTACGACCAGGGCGGGCAGAAGCACAATCCATCGCAGTTTGCGATCTCTCTCTGCGAGCCTGACGGCCACGTAGCCGACGGCCCCGAACGTGAGTCCGAAGACAGCAATCAACAGACACCATCCAGGGATCACAAGAAGATTGAAGCGATCGAGCGTGAGGATCCATCGCAAATCAACGGCGAACAACGCAATCCCGAACAACCACCCCGACCGAAAGCCTCGATCCTGCTCCAAGGCAATGAACCAGGGAATCATCGAGACGAAGACAATAGGGAACCATCCGGTTCCAGGCATGGCCGCAGCCGTCATCGCCCCTGAGAGCAGGGGCAGAAGAGTTTCCTTTCCGATTCGCTGCCTCATATACTTTCGCAATCTTACTCTGTACAGGATGTGAGGGAGAACGATGCACCCGATTTTGCTGCAACTCGGACCGATTACCATTCGCTACTACGGGTTGATGTACGTCATCGCCATTGCGGTGGGATTCTACTTGATGCGCAAAGAGGTGCTGCGCAAGCAACTCCCGCTGTCCACAGAGGCGCAACTGGACCTGCTCCTGTGGACGATTCCTGCCGCCATCATCGGCGCCCGCCTCTACTACGTGGGTTTTCATTGGGATTACTATGGCGCAAACCCCATTGACATCCTGAAGCTGTGGCAAGGTGGGTTGGCCATCCACGGCGGCGTGCTTGCCGGCATCCTTACGGTCTACATCTACACGCGTGTGAAGAAGGTTCCGTTTTGGGCGCTGACAGACTGTGTCGCTCCGAGCCTGATCCTCGGACAGGCCATCGGACGCATTGGCAATCTCACCAACGGCGATGCATTTGGGCTTCCGACTACCCTGCCCTGGGGGCTTCGCTTCCCTGTGGGTTCGCCGGCGGGTATGGCATTCCCCGGGCAGGCAACGCACCCTTCGATGATCTACGAAATGCTGTTGAATCTTGCGATCTTCGGATTGCTGTGGGGAATTCGTAAACGTGGATACCGGGACGGATTTGCGACCGCCATGTATTTCATCCTCTATGCGATTGCGCGTTCGATTGTCAGCTTCACCCGTGCGGACAGCCTGTGGCTGGGCGAACAACGCACGATTGAAGTCACGACTGGGACGTACACGTATCTCCAGACCGTCGGAGCCTTCCGTGCTGCGCATGCGATCAGCATTGTCTTCGTCGTCTTGTTCGGCGCGCTGATCTGGCGCTGCAAGCTCTACGAGCGAGATCCCTCCAGCCTGCGGAATCCCTCACCCAAGTAGACGCTGCGCGCCACGGGGTCTTCCAGGATGGCCTCGGGCGTGCCTGCGGCAACTTGCACACCTTCGTTGATGAGAACTGCGGAGTCTGTGATTTCAAGTGTGTCCCGCACGTTGTGATCTGTAATCACAACACCGATGTTGCGTTCCTTGAGTGCCACGATCTCCTTCTGCAGTTCCGCGATGGAAATGGGATCGATCCCGGAGAATGGCTCGTCGAGCAATACGTAGCTTGGGGCTGCGGCGAGCGTTCGCGCGATTTCGAGCCGCCGCCGTTCGCCGGAAGAGAGGGTTCGCGCCAATTGGCCAGCGAGGTGCTGCAGGCGGAATTCATCGAGCAATCGTGCCCTCGCGTGTTTCGATGCCCGGCCACTGCTCGACCATTCCATGGCGAGGTCCAAGTTCTCTGAAACGGTTGCCCGCGTGAATACAGAGGGCTCCTGTGGAAGATATCCGATACCCAGTCGCGCTCTACGGAAGAAGGGGAGTAACGAGATGTCGCGGTCGTCCAGCAGCACAGCGCCGGAATCCGCAGCGATGAATCCGATCACCATGTAAAACGTCGTCGTCTTGCCCGCGCCATTTGGACCGAGCAACCCTACGATGTTCCCTCGATCGACCGACAAGCCCAATTGCTGAACGACCTGCCGTCGAGCGTAGGTCTTGGTCAGATTGCGTGCTTCAAGCGCCATGGTCTTCTCCCAGCTTCCGAAGATTGAGTCGTACGCGCACGTCACCCTGTGCCCGGCTGCCGTTGCGCTCCAATTCCACGGTAACCGCAGAGAACGACCCACTCGGCCATTCGCCGCTGACGGGTCCGGACATCCGGATGGTCTTGCCATCAAGGGTACTGTCCAAACGTTCGCATCTGTAGAGCGCATCGGACGACGTCTCGATCTCGACGCCGCCGATCAAGGAGAGCCAGCCATTGGCCTCCTCGGCTGTCTCGGCGACCGCTCGAACACGCTGGCCCTCATGGTCAACGTGGAGCGCTACGCCATTGGAGAACGAGCTTTGGGACGCATTCATATCGTAGTGGAATCCACCGGCGGACAGATCTGTGTATGCCATCTCAATCCGAACCTGTGCGGACTCAAGGACCTCGTGTTGCTCGTCCCATCGGACATCCTGAGAGATGAGCCGAAAGCCATCCTCACGCTCAATAGTCGTCTCCCCGGCGATCGAGGAGAAGGAAGGCGTGCGCGTCAGCTGTTCTCCGCGAACGGTGATGTGAGGTTGGTTATCCCGATAGAAGATGATCTCAGGGGTGCTAAGCGTGCTGGTTGGATCGTTGTAGGAGCCGCCGTCTGCGCGCACAACCCAAGCGATCATGCCTGCTGTGTCATAACCCGTGAGTTCCAAATCTGTGGCAGTTGCCGGGATCGGAGCGGGGACGCTGCGGGGATTGCGCAACAGGAGCGCGACGGCAACTCCACAGAGTGCCAGGACTACGATGCCGACGATTGCCGATCGAGACATGCGCAAATGAACCCTCTGAATAGCGGATGCGGCGACATGAACCGCGACGTAAATTCCGGATGGAACTGGACGGCGACAAACCAAGGATGTCCTTCCAGCTCAACGATTTCGACCAATCGGCCCTCAGCGGACGTTCCGGCAACCTTCAATCCCGCGGCCTCCAAAGCCTCGCGGTAGCTGGCGTTGAATTCGTAGCGATGCCGATGCCGCTCTGCAATCGTATCGCTGTCATAGCAGGTTCGGCTGATACTGCCTGCGATCAACGCGGACTCATAGACACCCAGACGCATGGTGCCACCCTTCTGGGTGATCTGAATTTGGTCCTGCAGCAATGCGATCACGGGGTGGGCTGTGTCCGGGTCATTCTCGGTGGTGTTGGCGTCTTTCCAGCCCAGGACATTGCGTGCGAATTCGATGACGGCACATTGGAGCCCCAAACACAGCCCGAAATACGGTGTGTTCGTCATTCGGGCGTATTCCACGGCCTCAAGCTTGCCTTCGACACCGCGGTGGCCGAACCCGCCTGGTATCAGGATGCCATCCAATTCAGCTAATTGCTCCGCAACGTTCCCGGAATCGAGATCCTCGGCCGCAATCCACGCGATGTCCGCACGGATATCTTCGCAAGCGCCCGCATGGAAAAGGGCTTCGCTGATGCTAATGTAGGCGTCTCGGAGCTCCACGTACTTTCCGACGATTCCGACACGGACGCGGTGCTTCGGTTGCTCGATTCGCTGGATTCGGGCGACCCATTTGTCCAAGGGGACGTCTTGACGCTTGAGCGCCAAACCCTCAGTTACCCGGTGATGAAGTTCATTCTTGGACATCTCCATTGGGGCATGATAGATTGAAAGAAGATCGGGATCCTCAATGACGTTCTTGAGTTCCACGTCGCAAAACAGCGCGATCTTGCGCTTCACCGGCTCTGGAAGCGGCTGGTCGCATCGCGCGACGATCACATTGGGCTGAATACCGATGGCGCGGAGTTCCTTGACAGAGTGCTGCGTCGGCTTGGTCTTAAGCTCGTCGGACGTCGAGAGCCTCGGGAGCAGTGTCACATGCACGAAGAACGTATCCTCGCGTGGAAGCTCATCCTTCAATTGTCGCAGCGCTTCAAGGAAAGGCAGGCTCTCAATGTCTCCTACCGTTCCGCCAATCTCGATGACCCCGACCTCTGCATCGTTCTCTTCAACGGGCAGGCGAATCAGACGCTTTATCTCATCGGTGATGTGCGGGATGATTTGCACCGTTTGCCCAAGATATTGCCCGCTTCGCTCCTTGCGGATGACGTTCCAGTAGACCTGGCCGGTGGTCAGGTAATTCGACGCAGTTAGCTCCTCATCAAGGAAGCGCTCATAGCGGCCGATGTCCAAGTCGGTCTCCTTGCCATCCCTTGTGACAAAGACTTCTCCATGCTCATACGGATTCATCGTTCCAGCATCTACATTCACATAGGGATCGATCTTCTGAAGGCTTACGCGATACCCTTGCAGTTTGAGGAGGAGTCCGATGGAAGAGGAGATGACGCCTTTGCCGAGCCCGGACAGCACACCGCCGGTAACGAAGACATATTTGCGCACGATTGTGGGGACACCCGCCTTTCGTGATTGCGCTCTTAGAAGCTTACGGGAACGCCAAATCGGGCGCAAGCCCTGTCCTTTAGTGGTATTGAGCGCCTTTCGCATTTGTGCTATACTCGAGCGCGACTCCAGATATCTCTAGAGGACTGAAAGGACCAGCAACGTATGGAAATCTTGCATCGCATCTTTGAAGGTTTGTTCTTCCTTGATTGTCTCGCGCTCATGGGACTCATCTTGATGCAGATGAGCGAGCATTCCGGGCTCGGAGGAGCTTTTGGGGCCGGGATGTCCAACACAGTGTTTGGGCGAGATGAAGTTGTGGATCCGAAGCGCAGATTGACAGTGGGTCTGGCCACTGTCTTCTTGTTGTTGGGTTTCGTTCTTTCGATCCTGTAGCGCGTAGACGAGGAGGTAGGACCGGTGCCGCTAATCGAGGTTAGAGGTCTCAAGACGTATTTCTACACAGAAGATGGAATCGTCCGGGCAGTTGACGGAGTAGACTACGTCATCGAGCAGGAGAAAACGCTCGGGGTTGTTGGAGAAAGCGGATGCGGCAAGTCCGTGACGGCCCTTTCGATCATGGGGCTGGTGCAGATACCGCCTGGCAAGATCGAAGATGGCGAGATCCTTTTCCATCAAGACGGGAAAGTCTCCGATTTGGCCAAGCTTAACCCCAAGGGACGCGAGATGCGTTCGATCCGTGGGAACGAGATCGCAATGATCTTCCAAGAACCGATGACGTCGCTGAATCCTGTGTACACGATCGGGAACCAGATCATGGAAGCGATCATTCTCCACCAGCAGTTGGGGAAGTCCGATGCCAAGGAACGCGCGATCGAGATGCTTCGCGCTGTCGGAATCCCGCTTCCCGAGCAGCGCGTGGACGAGTATCCCCATCAGCTTTCCGGGGGCATGCGGCAGCGTGCGATGATCGCCATGGCACTGTCTTGTAATCCTTCTCTCCTCATTGCGGACGAACCGACGACTGCACTGGACGTAACGATCCAGGCGCAGGTCCTTGAGTTGATGAGCGCATTGCGCGCGGAATTCAAGTCGGCAGTGCAGTTTATTACACACGATTTGGGAGTCATTGCAGGCGTTGCTGATGATGTTGTCGTCATGTATCTCGGAAGGATCGTTGAAGCATCCAACGTCCACGAGGTCTTCCACAATGCCAAGCATCCTTACACCCAAGGCTTGATGAACTCTATTCCATCCTTGGCTTCCCGCAAAGACCGATTGGAGCCGATCAAGGGAGTCGTTCCCGATCCGTTTGAAGTGCCGCCGGGATGCGGATTCGAACCTCGATGTCCGCATGCGATGGAGATCTGCAAGACGAAGATCCCCGAGCTCAAAGAAGTGGCGCCAGGGCACACTACAGCCTGCTGGCTCTACGAGTAATGGGAGAGGTGAGTTCGTTTGCCTTCTAACAATATTCTCTTGGATGTCAAAGGGCTAAAGAAGTACTTCCCGGTCAAGAAGGGAATCTTCCGCCGGACCGTCGCCCATGTCAAAGCTGTTGACGAGATCGACATGTACATCAAAGAGGGGGAGACCCTCGGATTGGTGGGCGAGAGTGGATGTGGCAAGACGACGGCTGGTCGTTCCATTCTTCGACTAGTCGAGCCCACGGCCGGTGAGATTAGGTTCCGCAGCAAAAAGCTGGCGGAAAGCGGTGAGGACTACGCCGAAGTTGACGTTGTTTCGGCATCGCGGCGCATCATGAAGCTGCTGCGCCGGGAGATGCAAATCATCTTCCAGGACCCGTACTCCTCGCTGAATCCGCGAATGACGGTTGGCGCGATTGTTGGCGAGCCGTTGCTCGTGCATGGATTGGCCTCCGGTGCTGAACGCGAAGACCGTGTCAAGGCATTGCTTGCAGCCGTGGGTCTGAAGCCCGACCACATGAAGCGATATCCACATGAGTTCTCGGGTGGACAGCGTCAGCGAATCGGCGTTGCCCGAGCGCTTGCCTTGGATCCGCAGCTCATCATCTGTGATGAGCCGGTGTCGGCGTTGGATGTGTCGATTCAGGCGCAAGTCATCAACTTGCTCGAAGATCTGCAGGGAGAATTCGGCCTGACGTACCTGTTCATCGCGCACGACTTGTCGGTTGTGAAGCACATCAGCGATCGGGTGGCCGTCATGTATCTCGGCAAGATTGCGGAGCTTGCAGATACGAAGAGCCTTTTCGAGACACCGAAGCATCCATACACGGAAGCACTGATGTCAGCAGTGCCTGTTCCGGATCCGGACTGGAGCGTCGAGCGCATCCTGCTCGAAGGTGATGTGCCTAGCCCAGTGGCTCCGCCTCCTGGTTGCTACTTCCATCCTCGGTGCCGCTATGCCAAGGATATCTGCATGACGGAAGCGCCGGAATACCGCGAGCTTGGAAACGAGCACTTCGCGACTTGTCACTTCGCGGACCAGCTGGATCTGCAGCCGATTCGAAGCGAATGAAAACGCTTCTCCTCGGCACGCGCAACGAGGGGAAGATCGAAGAAGCCAAGGAGCTCCTTGTTGGCATCTCCGGCATGGAGCTCCTTACGTTTGCAGATTGCCCGTTCCCGGATGTTGAAGAGACGGGTGCAACCTTTCTTGAGAATGCACTCCTCAAAGCGCGTTCGATCTCCAAGCAAACCGGACTGT
>Ga0272441_10000732_pt1 | contig 72740 bp, 61 predicted proteins | sample SSMProp6N_FD_193582 | JGI IMG/M metagenome (GOLD analysis project Ga0272441, IMG submission 193582) | Marine sediment archaeal communities from Little Sippewissett salt marsh, Falmouth, MA, United States - SSM-Prop-6N | ecosystem: Environmental > Aquatic > Marine > Wetlands > Sediment ...
GTAGGAAGCGAGGTTGATAGCAGTCGTGGTCTTGCCGCAGCCACCCTTCTGGTTGACGACAGCAATCGAACGCATGGCTCCCCCCGGGAATGAAGATGCGCGAAACCACACTTCCCGATCGCGGCCCTCGCAGCTCTTGCTCGATGGGTCGGACAGGCACCCGTTCGGCGCCGCGCGCCGAACGGAACGCTCTCAAGGATACGGTTTGGCAAGATGCTATCGGAAGCCTCGAGACGCGTCAAGCTCGGATTTCCTGGGAATCCCGAGGCATTCGGGCTTTCGTGGGAGTGAAACGAACGTCACTGTCGACGCGGTGAGCGGCGTCGGGACTCGGTGGTGGTATGAACCGGAGGAAGGAAGACGGAGACACGGTGCAGCACTCCGTGCCGCGCCGTGTCCCTCGAGGGTGCCCGCGCGGGGCGTATGGCAGTGAGCCGCGAAGACGGAGCGTCGGCCCGCAGCCGAATCCTGCGTCGGGGCCGCTAGTACCCGTGCCAGCCGCCGGCCGCCCAGATGACCAGCCTTATGAACCAGTCCCAGATCGTGTCCTTGCTGGCCTCGTCGGTCGCCGCGGCGACCAGCGTCGGAGACGCAAGGATGCTGAAGACGACGAGGGAGGTTCTAGTCAGTAGCGATTTCACGGCACTCACCTCCTCTCAGAGCAAAGGCGTCCGGGACCCACTCCCCGTCGTCGGGAAGCGCGTCCTTCGGGAATCTGACCGCTGCGAGGTATCCGCCGCTTCGGGCCCGGGCGTAGATCCGGCCGTCGCCGGAGAGCACGATCGGGCCGTTGCGTGTGCTGTAGACCCGCCGCTCGGCGGGACCGTCCGTGAAGAGAATCTCGAGGCTCTCGACCCTCCGGTCGCCGTACGTCAGGACGAACCGACTGGCGTCGTCGAGCACGAGCCTGCCCTCGTCGTCGATGTAGAGCACGCAGATGAGATAGTCGCCGGGATGCTCCCGGACGTGCACGTGCAGCCGGAAGCCGCCCTCGGCCTCGAGACGCAGAAGCGCGCGTCCGGCGCGCGTCTCCATGAGGGCCGAAGGCCAGGTCTCCTCTTCGACGATGACTCGGTGCTTGAAGCTCGCTCGTACCCCGGGACGGACATCGCGGCTGGTGATGCTCTCGGTGCCCGTCTGAGCGAGTGCGTTGAGGAAGAGCGCGAAGGTCAGTGCTATGGCGCAGTGCCACTTCATAGGGAGCACCTCCCTTGTCTACACGCATCGACCATTTCATGCATGGGATGTGCCAGAGGGGGGCCGACGGCCGCGCCTACGCGCTAACCGGCCGTCCTGCGGCGGATTGCAGAGCCGGAACGCGGAGGTCACACGAGCGGCTGTCACCGCACTTGACGCACAGAATCGGAAGGATGGGTTTGTTCCGAGGGATTGTGACTGAACGAGCGCTCGCGATCGGGCGACGGAACGAGCCTCTAGCCGCTCGTCACGGTGACGGCGTCGAGGCGGATGTACGGGAGGAGCATGCTGAAGAGCCGCTCTCGCTCTCGCGAGACGGCGGAGATCCCGGGCAGGAGATCGAACGTGTTCCCGGCGATCATGGTCCCCGAGAGCGGCTCCGCGAGCTTCCCGGATCGGATCATCCGTCCGCCCTTCACCGTGCCGGAGAAGTCGCCGCTCACCGGATCGACGTTGCCGGAGAACCGCGTGACGAGAACGCCCCGGTCGACGCCGGCGATCATGTCCTCGTACGCCGTCTCCCCCGCGCCGAAGACGAGATTCGTAGCGGAGATGAAAGGCACGGAGGAGACGCCTCCGGCTGCGTGGCCGGTGGACTCCTTCCCCTCGCGTCGCGCTGTGGAAGTGTCGTACAGGAAGTTCCTGAGGACTCCCGACTGGAGCAGCGGCAGGACCTGCGGCGACTGCCCCTCACGATCGAACGAGGCCGACGCGAATCCGTCGGCCAGGGTGGCGTCGTCGACGACACTGAGCAGATCCGACGCGACCGCCTCGCCGAGCTTCCCCGCGAACCTGCTTGTCTCCTTCTGGACGCGGGAGGCGTCGACGGCGAACTCGATCGGTCCGGCGACGATCGAGGCGGCCGCCTTCGGCGCCAGGATCACCGGCCCCGTGAAGCTCTCGCCCGTCACCGCACCGATCGACCGTACGACGCTCTCGGCGAATCGCTCTGCGGCCCCCGCCGGATCGATCCCCGAGAAACGATGGGAGTGCTCGAACTGGTAGTCGAACGAGGAGATGTCATCGCCGTCGCGCGCCATGCCCATTATCTGGCAGTAGTAGAGACTGACGTCCTCCTCGGCTCTCACCCCCCGCGACGTCGCGATGGCGCGGCGGCCTCTGTGCCCGACGAGTCCACCCCCGTCGACGGTGACGCGGGCGTCGTATCCCCGCGCCGTACGGAGCATCGAGATGGCGAGCTCCAGCGCGCGGGCCGTGTCGAAGGCCGACGCGTCCGGGTCGACGAGTCCATCGAGCGGCTCGATCCGCGTCGGCGCCGGGAGCCCGTTGTGCTCGTCGGCCGGCGCCGCCGATGCGATCGCCAGGGCACGCCCGACGGACTCCCTGAGCCCGTCGGAAGCAAGGACGTTCGTGTACGCGAACCCAAGACTGCCCCCGGCGAAGAGACGTATGCCGATCCCCTCGCTGTTCTGGGTTGTGGCCATGTGAAGGTCGTTCTTCTGGATCTCGACGGTGACGCCCGCGCCCAGCGCCGCGTAGGCCTCCACTTCGTCGGCCCCGGACGAGAGCCCCGTCTCGACCACGCTCTCGCACACGCTCAGAAGGTCTTCCATGGCCCCCTCACGGATCGACCCCGCTCCTCCGGACGCCGCGCAGGCTCGGTCCCGTCGCTTCCGCTACCGCCCGCCGATCGTGACGCGGCATCTGACGTGGGGACCGCCGCCGTCGACCTTGGCCGGCTGTCCCTTGCCGCAGTGACCGGTGCCGATCCCCCACTCGAAGCTGGATCCGATCATGTCGACGCTGCCGAGGACGTCGAACGCGTCCCCGGATATCGTGGCGCCACGCAGAAGCCTGCCCAGCTTCCCCTTCTTGATCTCGTAGGCCTCGTGGACGCCGAACATGAACTCCGCGTTCGCATCCGCCTGACCGCTCCCGCCGCGCCTCAGCAGAAAGCCGTTCTCGACGCTCGCGATCATCTCCTCGAGTGAGGACTCGCCGGGCTCGAGATACGTGTTCCGCATGCGGATGAGCGGCGGATCGTCGTACTGCCAGGCACGCGCGTTTCCCGTCGGAGCCACGCCGAACCTCGCGGCGCTCTCGCGGTCGTGCAGGTACGAGGCGAGGACGCCTTGATCGATGACGACAGTCCGGCCCGCGACCACTCCCTCGTCGTCGACCGCCACGATCCCGCCGGCGTACGGCGCGCCGACGAGCGCCGGCCCGCTGTCGACGAGTGTCACAAGCTCGCTCCCGACGCGCTTCCCGATGCGTCCGCTCGCCGCCGATCCGGCGAGTACGAAGTCTGCCTCCACGGTGTGCCCGATCGCCTCGTGCGCGAGGAGACCCACAAGCTGCGGATCCATGACGACCTGTGCGGGGCCGCCAGGGGCGTACGGAGCCGAGAGGAGGTCGACCGCCAGACGCGCCGCGTCGTCGCCGAGTTCCTCAGGTGAACGCGCTCCGAAGAGATCGGACCAGCCGCCGGTCACGCCGCTCCCGTCCCATACGACCGTCATGTCGTCCCCTTCTCCGGCGACGGCCTGAACAAGGAACTCGAGCTTCGTGTCCTCGATGTGCGCGTCGGCCCCGTCCGTCGAGACGATCCACTTCTCGTCCTCGATCTCCACATAGCGAACGAGCGCGCTCCGCATGCTCTCCGAGGAGCCGCGAACCGTGCGCTCAGTGTCGACGACGAGACTCGTCTTCTCGTCGACCGAGTGCTCGTCCAGATCGCGCGCGTCCCGGGTGACGAAGTCGCCGACGGCCAGGTCGGCATCCGCGAGCCGCTCCACCTTCTCGCTCCGTTCCGACGAAGAGAGCTCGGCGGCCGTCGCCGCCGAGCGGATCGCGTCCTCGATCGCGGAGCGGTCGCGAGACGCCGTACTCGAGAAACCCCACGTCCCGTTCCTCAGGACCCTGACGCCTACGCCTCCGTGCACGCGCGACGTCGCGGACTCCACAACACCCTTGCGCACCATGATCTGAAGCTGACGCCGGTCGTGGACCCTGAGCTCAACCCAGTCGTCACGTGCGTCGACGATCGTTTTCAGCAGCTCGCGCATTGGTCTCCCACTCGTTCCCCGGCCCCGCACACGGGTACCACGGTCTACCACTCGATCGCCGGGATGTCGTCGACGGTTTTCACCGGCGGCACGAGCACGGCCCCCGAGACGGGCCGAAGGTCCAGCACGACGACGTGGCCGTCCCCGCGCTCGATCACCGGGAGCGTCTTGCCGCTCGCAACGTCCCGGAGCGCCAGCGTCTCGAGATCGGCCCCCGTGGCAAGCTGTCCCGGCTCGAGAGCGAGGACCTCGGCCACGACGGACGCCGGGACCGGGATCTCGACGGTCGACGGCCGCTCCCCGGCGTTCAGTGCGACGATCGCGCTGACGTCGAGCGTGCCGCCGGTCCCGGGCGCGGCCCTCAGATACGCGAACGCCTTCCCATCGGCGACGAGCGTCTCGAAGTGACCGGAGACGAAGCACCGAAACGCCTTCCTGAGCGCGATCGCCGAGCGGTGGAACCCGTGAATCCTCGAGCGCTTCGTCTCTCGATGCCACCGCCAGTGGAACGGCCGCCGGCAGTCGGGGTCGCGGCCTCCCATCATCGCGATCTCGTCTCCGTAGTAGATGTGCGGCGCGCCCACGTACGTCATGCCGAAGAGCACCGCCAGCTCGAGCCTTCGTGTGTCTCCGCCGACGATGGTCAGGAAGCGCTCGGTGTCGTGGCTGCCGATGAGATTCATCATCGCCCGCACGCCCTCGTCGGCGTAGATGATCCGGCCCGGCGCGAGGGCGCGGTCGAATTCCTCCGCGCTCGTCCTGCCTCGCGCGATGAAGTCCAGAACGGGCTCGCGGAAGAACTTGTAGTTCATGACACCGTCGAAGTAGCGTCCGTTCACCCACTGCGGCGAGGAGCCCCACAGCTCGCCGTTCACGTACGCGTCGGGCTTGATCTCCCGAATGCGCTCCCTCATGAGTTCCCAGAACCAGAACGGAACCTCCTGGGCGACGTCGAGGCGGAACCCGTCGACGTCCGCGAAGGCAAGCCAGTACTCCACGGCCCCGAGAAGGTGATCGACGAGCGCCTGATTCGGCGTGGCGCGGCCGATGTCGCGGACGTGCTGCTCGTCGGGATTCGCCCGGGAGAGATCGAAGTTCAGGTTCGGCATCTGGCCGAACCCGGCCCAGCAGTCGTAGTATTCCGAGCCGCCGCTCGTCCAGCCCTCCGGCAGCGGCCACTTCTTCCACTCGTACCAGTCCCAGTATTCGGATGCGGCCCCCTTCTCACGGGTGTCGGCGAACGCCCAGAAGGTCTCGCCCGTATGGTTGAACGCGAGATCCATGACAACCCGGATTCCCGCCTCGTGGCACTCGGCGACGAAGGCCGCGAACTCATCGTTGGTCGCGAAGTGCGGATCGATCTTCATGTACGAGGCGGCGTCGTACTTGTGGCTGCTCTTCGCTTCGAAGAGCGGATTGAAGTAGATGATCGTCACTCCGAGATTCGAGAGGTAGTCGATGTGCTGCCGGACACCCTCGACATCGCCGCCGTAGAAGGAGTAGTAGTCGGGGCGACCGTCTGTGCGGTACGGGCTCCTCTCGAGCCCCGCAACGTCGTACCAGTCGGAGACGAAGTGGAAGTACTCGCCGTTCGTCTTTCCGGAGGGTGGCAACGACGTCAGACCTTCGTAGTAGCTCTCGGTGAAGTCAGGGTCGTTCCCGGAATCGCCGTTCGCGAACCGTTCGGGGAAAATCTGGTAGAAGACGCCCTCCTTCACCCAGTCCGGCGTGCGGAATCCGAGCGTCGCGTCGATGTCGACCTCGTACCACCCGACGTCGCCGGCGTCCTCCGAAGAGCCCTCGGGGCCGAACCAGACGGGCGTTCCGCCGTCGGAGGCCTGGAAACGGTAGGAGAGGACGACCCCGCTCGACAGGTGCGCGAGGTGCATTGTGAACTCGTAGTAGTCGTAGGTGCCGTCGGAGTCGAAGAGCTCCATGTCGATGTTCTCGGCGCCTTCGCCCGGCTGAAGCCCCACCCTTCCGAGGTCGCCGGAGTAGGCGCGGGCGCGCAGTGTGAGATCGCCGTCCGGCCCTGCGACGACGCCCCACGCGCCCTCGTCGTGGCCGAGGCCGTCGACCATGATGCTCCCGTCCGTCCTGGAGAGCGCCAGCGCCTCGAACGAGCTGTCGACGACGATCACGGAGTTCCTGCCGCCGTAGCCGTCCGGATGAAACGACACGGCGGTCTCGTCGGTGATCCACGATCCGTCTGCGACGAACTTGTACTGATACTCGCCCTCGGCGAGCGGGATCGTCAGCGCGAACGCGCCGTCCCCCGCCCGCATCGGTGTGGCCGTCGGGTCCCAGTCGTTAAACGTCCCCGCCAGAAAGACGTGGCTGTAGCTCTCGCCCGGTGAGAACGTGAAGGTCACTCGCCTGAGGCCCCCGGCGGCCGCCGGAGTCCCGGCCGTCGCGACGAGGGCCACCGCGACCGCGGCAAGCAGTGCTCTCACGGTGTGACGCATACGAACCTCCCGTGCCTCTGCCCGGGGCGCCCGAAGCCGCTGCGCCGCTGCGCCGCTCCGACGGCACGCCGGATGACTCATTCTAGGCGACCTTCCACGTGAGCGACAACACGAAAGGCCCGGATCCCGCCCGCGCGCTGCGCGGGACGACGGTGGTCCGGGCCTCGATCAGGTTCTCTTCTCTGGGCGTGCCAGGCCGTGACCGGGCGCCCGGCTCAGGACGCGCCGCCGGTTGCGGTCTCGACGGCACCTTTGTAGTCGAAGTCCTCCCCGACGATCGCGGCGCCCCACGCCGCGACGTCGGCGCCCGCATCGATCATGGCTCCGAGTTCCTTCGCGCCCGTCCTCGACCCGATGACGATGGCACCGACGATCTTCCCGTCCCGGACAACAACCTTCCGATACCGACCGCGCCCCGGGTCGGAGTCGACATGCTCCTCACAATCGCCATCGCACGAGGTGATGCCTGCCGAGAAGACATCGATGCCGGTGATCTTGAGCGTGTTCGACGGAACGACGGCGCAGTACTCGGCCTTCTCCGCCTCCGTCATCGAGCGCGCCGCGACCTCCGCCTGGGCGACGGCAACCGGTATGATCCCCCAACTCACGCCTTCGAACGACGCTACGTCCCCCGCTGCGAAGACGTCGGGCACGTTCGTTCGCATCGAGCAGTCGACGACGATGCCGCGATCGGTCTCGATGCCGGCCTCCTCGGCGACCGACGCCGCGCAGCGGACGCCGGTCGAGAGAAGCACAAGCCCTCCAGGAACGCGATCCCCGCTCTCGAGAATCACTCCCTCCGCTCCGGCGCTCCCCGCGATCGCCTTCGTCGAGGCGTTCTTGATGACGCGGATGCCGATCTTCCGGATCTCGTCCTCGAGCACGGCGGCGCCCGCCCGATCGAGCTGTCTGGGCAAGAGGTAGTCCGAGCGCTCGAGAACGCTGACCTCGAGCCCGCCGGCCGCGAGCCCTCTCGCCGTCTCGAGACCGAGGAGTCCGCCGCCGACGACGACCGCCTCCGATACGTCCCGCGCCCGGTCGCGGATCGCGACTGCGTCTTCGATCGTCCGAAGCGTGAAGACGCCTTCCTTCCCGGCGCCCTCGATCGGCGGGACGAAGGGGTCCGAGCCGCTCGCGATGAGGAGACGGTCGTAGGGGCGCGCCTCGCCGCTCTCGGGCGTCACCGTCTTCGTCTCGGGATCGATCGACCGTATCGGGGAAGAGAGCCGGACGTCGATGCGGCGCTCCGCGTACCACTCGGGCGCGTAGAGCACGATCTTGTCGGGCTCGACCTGGCCGGCGACGACCTCGGGAAGCCTCGGTCTGTAGTAGTAGTGGTACGGCTCCCGCGCGTGAACCTCGATCGTGGCTTCGGGATCGAGTTCCCGGATGCGGCGGGCGGCCGTGAAGCCGGCCACGCCGTTGCCGATGATGACGAACTGCATGTCTGCCGCCTTTCGGGCGCGACTACGCTTCCTCGAACTGGTCCTTCGAAGCGCCGCAGACCGGGCAGACCCAGTCGTCGGGAATGCTCTCGAACGGCGTTCCGGGCTCGATGCCGCCGTCCGGGTCTCCCTTGTCGGGATCGTAGACGTAGCCGCAGACGACGCACTTGTACTTCGTCATGACTCCTCCCATCGAAGCAAGACATCGCCCGGGCCTCCGGCCCGGGCGCACGTCACGCCAGTGCTACTTCTTCCTGGCCTTCTTCTTCGCAGCCTCGGCCCGCTTCCGGAGCCGCTCGAGCCGCTTCGTCAGCTCGACGACGTGGCCCTTCTCCTCCTCGACGAGCCGCTCGAGGGCCTTCTTGGCGAGCTTCTTCCTCGCCACCCTCAGCGCCTCGGAGTAGTAGAGGACCGCGTCTTTCTCGACCGAGAGCGCCAGTTTGAGAGCTGACTCGGGCGTCATCTTCCTGCGACCGGCCTTCGCCATGTCCCGGATGCCCTTGAAGATCCCGCCGTCGACGATCGAGCAGACGTAGGCGGAGAGTTCCTGGTCCTTGTCTGCCGGCCTCGCTCCGAAGCCCCCAGCGGTCTTGTTCTCGAGCGACTCGAAGAGCGCCAGATGCTCCTTCTCGTCCCTCGCAAGCCTCTTGAAGACGCGGCGGGTCGCCGGATCCTCAGCCTTCTCGGCCATCCGGGTGTAGAACTCGAGCCCGGCCTCCTCGATGCACATCCCGACGCGGTAGACCTCGTCCTCGTTGAGATACTCGATCATGCACTCCCTCCTCGGACTCCGACCGACGCACCTAGTTGTCGGTCAGGACGTGCTCGTCGTACTCCCTCTCGAGGGCCAGCTTGTGTTTCTGTTCCTCTCGAGCAAGGAAGTCGAAGAGCTCCTTCATGTCGGCTTCTTCTGTATTGGATGCAATCAGCGCGTAGAGGTCGCGTGCCTTCTCCTCGCGCTTCATGGCGATCGTGAGAATGTCCTGGTAGTCGGCGTCGGGCGCGATCTCCGAGCTGTCCGTGTAGTCCGCGATACGGAGATCCGGGACCGAGCCGCTGCCCCACCTCCCGAGCTTCGCGGGCGTCAGTTCCTCGAGCATGCGTCGATGTCCCGTCTCCTGCTTCGCAAGGTCGAGGAGCATCTCGCGCAGACGCGGCGCCCTGACCTTCTCGCTCATCGACGTGTAGAGGTCGATGGCCTCCTGTTCCTTGCGGATCGCGAAGTCGATCACCTCGCGGACTCGCGCCTCCTCCATTTCCGACCCTCCAGGGTATCGTGTCATCTGCGGGCTTGGCGAACCCCCGAGACAGAGCCCGCGGAGGGCGCGTCCCGATCGCCGTACCGGTTCGTGTGAGTGCGGGCATTCAGGTTATCGGCGGCGCGAGCGGGGTGTCAACAGGATTTGACCGGGGCGCCGCGGCGCGCGTGGGCAAAAAAAGCCTCCGGGGACACGGTCAAGGGTCGGAGCTGGGCTGCGGCTGACGCATTACCTGGACCAGAATTCTAGCCCGTCTTCGCTCGACGTGCCCCCAGAGGGAGCCTTGTCCTAATGCTGAAGGACCGGCGGAGCAACTCCGTCGGTCGGCGTTCCACTGCATCTCCTGTCTTGGATGTCGTTCGGGAAGTCTATGCGGTCGCCCGGGCGCACGAGCCACACCCAGCGGGAGGCGACCTCCTCGGGCAGATCGAGATCAGCCCGCTCGGTCACCGTCGCCGCGAACGCGGCTCGGACCATCGTCTCGGCTCCTGGGATTCCTGATGTCGGCAACATGAGCTGCGTCTTTCCTGCGAATCCTCAACCGGCCCTGCGGTCTGCACCTTGGGAGCCCGGACGCTTCCTGCTACATGTCGGGAGGTCGTTCATGATTGTAACCACCGCTCGAGCTACGGTCAAGTGATTTCCCCCACCGGAACAGGGGAATCCACAGCGATGCGGCGGGACCGAACGGTGTCGGGGGACTCGGGACGGTATGACTGACAGTCAGGATAACAGCCCCTTGACTGGGGCATTTCGTCATGATAGACGACGGACGAGGGCAGCGCCGGTTGGGCAACCGGCCGGCGGGAGGTTCCGCGATGTGTCTCAGGGAGCGAGGGCGATGACGTCAACGGGCGTTCATCCGGTCGGCCGGCCGCCGGTGATCGACATCCGGGGCATCACGAAGCGCTTCGGCGCCACGACCGCCGTCGACGACGTTTCGTTCCGCGTACACGCGGGAGAGGTCGTCGGCTTCCTTGGACCGAACGCGGCCGGCAAGACCACAACGATGAGGGTCCTCACGTGCTTCCTCGCCCCCGACGCGGGGACCGCGGCCGTCGCCGGGTTCGATATCCACGACGACCCTCTCGAGGTGCGCAGGCGGATCGGCTACCTCCCAGAGAGCGCTCCGCTCTATCTCGACATGGGCGTGATCGAGCATCTCCGCTTCATCGCGGAGATGAGGGGTCTTCCCCGTGACTCGATCGACGGCCGCGTCCGTGAAATGATCGACGTCTGCGGTCTCGGCGGCGTTCTCGCGAAAGACGTCGGCGAGCTCTCCAAGGGCTATCGGCAGCGCGTCGGACTCGCCGTCACGATGATCCACGACCCGGAGATCCTCGTTCTCGACGAGCCGACGACCGGCCTCGATCCGTCGCAGATCATCGAGATCCGCGAGCTGATTCGGGGTATCGGGCGAGAGAAGACCGTCATCCTCTCGACGCACATCCTCCCTGAGGTCGAGGCGACCTCGACGCGCGTGCTCATCATCAATGAAGGGCGGATCGTGGCGACCGGGACGCCCGGCGAGCTTGCCTCGATGGCGATGGGCGGCGAGCGCGTGCGCATCTCGCTCCGGGCGCCTCGCGAAGAGGCGCGCGGCCTTCTCGAGACCCTCCCCCGCGCCAGCGTCGTGGAGGCGCTCGGGGACGGCGAGGACGGCTTTCAGGAGTTCGCGCTGAGCGGGGACGACGGCGTCGCGCTGACGGACGAGGTCTTCGACCTCGCCCGCGAGCGCGGGTGGCGTCTCAGGGAACTCAAACGCGAGAGGGCGACACTCGAGGACGTCTTCCTCCGGCTGACGACCGGCGACGCCGAGGAGGACGGTTCCGAGAGCGCGAAGGAGCGTGAGCAGTGAGAGCCGTGATCTCCGTTCTCGGAAAGGAATTCCGAAGCTACCTCGGCTCGCCGGCGGGGTTCGTCTTCCTCACGGCCTTCCTGGCGCTCTCTTCGTGGCTCTTCTTCCGGCTCTTCTTCCTTCTCGGGCAGGCCAGCATGAGACCGTTCTTCGCGGTGATGCCCTGGCTCTTTCTCTTCTTCGTCCCCGCGGCGGCGATGCGAATGTGGGCGGAAGAACGGAAGCTCGGGACCGACGAGATCCTCCTGACGTTACCCGCGACAGAGGGCTCGCTCGTCGTCGGCAAGTTCCTTGCCGGCCTCGCGTTTCTCGCGCTCGCGATCGCGCTGACCTTCCCCGTGCCGATCGTGGTGTCGCTCGTCGGCAACCCGGATCCCGGGCCGCTGATCGGCGGCTACCTCGGCCTCGTGCTGCTCGGAGCAGCCTATCTTTCGATCGGCCTCTTCGCCTCGAGCATCACCGAGAACCAGATCGTGGCGTTCATCGTCGCGACCGCACTCTGCTTCGCGCTCCTCATCGTTGGAGAGGACGTCGTACTGGTGGCCGTTCCGGCGCGCCTCGCGCCCGTACTCCGCTACCTCGGGCTCCAGCAGCACTTCGCGAGCATCGCACGGGGCGTCATCGACACGCGCGACCTGGTCTACTACGGTTCCGTCATCGCGCTCTTCCTCTCTCTGAACGCGAGGGCCGTCGAGAGCAGGAAGTGGAGGTGAGCGACGATGAGAACGAGGACGACGGAGACGAAGACCCAGGCGATCGTCCAGATCGTCGTCCTGGCCGCCGTCCTTGTCGTGGCCAACCTGCTCTCGCAGGCGTTCTTCGGCAGGGCAGACCTCACCGCGCGCAAGGAGTACACGGTCTCCGACTCCACCAGGCGTGTCCTCGCCGACCTGCCCGACATCGTGAACATCACGGTCTACATGAGCGAGGATCTTCCGCAGCACATGACGGGGCTCCGCACGAGGGTCGAGGACCTCCTCGACGAGTACCGAGCCTTCGGCGGGGAGAGAGTGCGCGTATCGTTTGTCGACCCCGCCTCCGACCCCGAACTCCTGCGAAGGGTGAGGGCTCTCGGGATCCCTCCGGTTCAGCTCCAGGCGCTCGAGCGTGACCGCGCGGAGGTCGTGAACGCCTACCTCGGCATCGGCGTCATGTACGAGGACCGTACCGAGGTCATGCCCGTGGTGCTGGGGACTGAGAGGCTCGAGTACAACCTGAGCTCGGCCATACTCAAGGTCACGGCGACGACGCTTCCGACGGTCGGCTTCACGGCCGGACACGGGGAGCGAGCCGTCGATGGCTCCTACTCCGGCGTCGCGGCTGAGCTGCGGAAGAGCTACCACACCGCGGAGGTCGACCTGACGGCGGGCGGCGTCCCCGACAGCGTGACGACGCTCGTCGTTGCGGGCCCGGACCGGATGCTCGACACGGAGCTCTACGAGATCGACCAGTTCATCATGCGCGGAGGGAGCGCCCTCTTCCTCCTCGACGGAGCGATCATGAGCCCTGAGAGTTTCTCGGCGACGCCGTCGACGAGCAACGTACTCGAGTTCGCGGCGGTCTACGGCGCCGAGATCGAGAGCGATCTCGTGGTCGACGCGTTGAACTCGAACGCGTCGTTCCACTCGGGCTTCATGGCGCTGACGATGCCCTACCACTACTGGCCCAGGGCCGCCGACCTCTCCAGAGAGAACCCCGTGGTCGCCGGTCTCGACGCCGTAACGTTTCCCTGGACCTCTTCGATCACGCTCTCAGAAGATGCTCCCGACGGCGTCCTCGTGGAGCCGCTGGCGCGCTCGTCCGGGCGCTCGTGGTCGGTTCCCGCTACGTCGAGTCTCGATCCGCGGCAGGCCTTCGCCCCTCCCCCGGACGTCGCCGAGGATGTCATCGAGGGGCGCGCGCCGGGGATCGTGCTCGCCGCCGCGCTTTCGGGTCCGTTCCGAAGCGCCTTCGCCGAGAAGCCCGTGATCGTTGACAACGACGGCGACCCCGAGTTCACGAGACCCCCGGACATCATCCGCCACGGCCAGCCGAGCCGGATCATCATGATCGGCAACTCGAGGATGTTCGAGAACACGCTCCTTCGGCAGTTCCCGTCGAACGCCGTGCTCTTCCTGAACGCGATCGACTGGCTTGCTCTCGGCGAGAGCCTGATCGGCGTGCGGTCGAAGGCCGTCGTGGATCGCCCCCTCGCCGAGGTCGGCGACCGCGAGCGAGCGACGATGAAGTTTCTGGCGACCTTCGGTGTGCCGATCGTGCTCGTGGCGTTCGGACTCGGACGCACGATGACGAAGTCGCGGAGGCGCGAGGCGAGCGGGGACCGGCTCATGAGGACGGGGTGATCGCGAATGAGAGGACGCCGTGAAATCAAGATCCTCGTCGCGGTGCTCGCCGCGCTGGTGCTCATCTACGTATTCGGTGCGCGACCCTTCGAAGACCGGGATCGCGGCCGTCCGCGAGACGAAGACCTCTTCTTCCCCTCGCTCGACATCGCCACAGTCGACGCCATCCACATCCGCGACGCCGTCCGCGAGTACAGCGTCGTGCGTGACAACGAGGCGTGGATCCTTCGCGACGCCGAGGCCGGTACCGAGGTCTACGCGGCTCCCGGAATGGTCGAACTCGCGGTCGGACAGATGGCCGACCTCGTGAAGACCGAACTGGTCTCAACGGCGGGCGGAAAGGAGGCGCTCTTCGGTCTCGACGACGCGGCCTCGGTCCGGATGACGGTGACGGCCGGCGGCGACACACTGGCCGCGATCGTCGTCGGAAGAGAGGGCGCCGATCGCATGAGCTCGTACGTCCGCGAGCCGGGAAGCGAGGAGATCTACCTGGCTTCGGCGCCGCTGGCGATCATGGCGAGAAGAGGCGTCGACTCGTGGCGTGTGAGGCGCCTTACGTCGTTCGAGATTAACGACGTCACGGAGATCATCATCGTAAACGGAGGCGTCCGAACGGCTCTGGAGCGCGCGGGGGGCGGGACCTGGCGCATGACGTCGCCGATGGAACTCCAGGCGGAGACCGGAGAGGTCGACGCGGCGATGCTCATGCTCGACAACCTCAAGGCAGTCGGCTACGCCGACGACGTCACCCCGGTGGAGTGCGGACTCACCGCCGGGTCGGGAGGGCCCGAGACGTCGATCACGGTCGTCTCGACCGACGACTCCGAGGAGATCTGGCTCTCTCGGCGCGATGAGGATACGTTCTACGCATCGCGGCCGGACCGCTACGACCGCGAGTCGGTCTATCTCGTGCCTTCGCGGGTTGTCTCGAGAATCGTTCGACCGCCCGAGGCCTTCGCGCCTCCCAACGAGTCGGCGTACTGACGGCGCCCCTCACCGGCTCCCCGAGGCCCGACGACTTTTCGAAGATGCTCCGCCTCGCACGGGCGGCGCCGGTCTGTCTCCGGCGCCGCCCGATCCCCAGCTACTTGTCCTCTTCCCGGATGCCCATGCCGCTTCGATCAGGATCGGGCGGCCTTGGTGCCGGCTGCCACGCGTGCTCTCGAAGCTCTTCGAGCATCACCTCGACGGCGCGCTCGAGCTGCGTGTCGACGCCCCGTGCCCCTTCGGTCGGATCGTAGAAGACCTCGATGTCGGGATCGACACCGTGTCCCTCGATGCCCCACGTGCCGTCGACATCGTAGAAGGCATGCTGCGGCACCGTCACGGTCCCTCCGTCGATGAGTCCGGGGTTACCGCTCAGGCCCACGAGGCCTCCCCACGTCCGCGTGCCGATGAGCGGGCCGACGCCCCGGGCGCGGAAGATGAACGGGAAGCTGTCGCCGCCCGAGCCTGCGAACTCATTGATGAGCATGCACTTGGGCCCGTAGTGCGCCATCGCCGGCATGGGATCGCCCTTGGCTCGATGCCGACGCGCCCAGTAGGAAAGGAGCGGACGGTCGAGAAGCTCGACATAGCGTTCGGGCGACTGTCCGCCTCCGTTCCACCGCTCGTCGACGATGAGCGCCTCGAGGCGCCGCTGGCCGACGAACTGACGAACCAGCTCCGTGATGCCGCGGGTCGACGTGTCGGGAACGTAGATGTAGCCGACGCGGCCGCCCGATGCCTCCTCGACGATCCGGCGGTTCTCCTCGATCCACGCGCGGTGCCTGAGCCGGGCTTCTCCGCTCGAGCCCATCGGCTCGACCGCCACCTCGCGCGCGTCCTCGTCAAGCTCCGGCTTCTCGCTCACCGTGATCGTGACGGCGTGGCCGGCGAGCCCCTGGAAGGCCGCCCACGGGTCCTTCGATGTGTCGATCGACACGCCGTCCACGGCCAGAAGATAGTCGCCGACCTTCACGTCGACTCCCGGCTGACTCAGTGGGCCGCGCGCCTCTGGGTCCCAAGCCGCTCCCGTGAGTATCCGGGCGATCCGATAGGCCCCACGGTCCAGCTCGAAGTCGCACCCGAGCATCCCGACCGACACGCTCGGCGCGCTCTCCCGGTCGCCTCCCATGACGTAGGCGTGTCCGACGTTCAGCTCCCCGATCATCTCTCCGATGATGTAGTTGAGATCCGCGCGCGAGGAGCAGTCGTCGAGCATCGGCTCGTAGGTCTCCCAGACCGCGTCCCAGTCGACACCGTGCATGTTCTCCGCGTAGAAGTAGTCGCGCTGGAGTCGCCACGCGTCGCGCAGCATCTGCCGCCACTCGGCGCGCGGCTCGATGCGGGCGTTCATGCCGGCCGTCGACAGAGGGCTCGACATGCTCTGGTCAGGAGCCGCGTCGACGATAGCGAGGGCGCCGCCTCGGCTCAAGGCCAGCACCTTCGTCCCGTCGGCCGACACCGTGAACGCCCCGATGCCGGCGAGAACCGTCTTCTCCATCTCGTCCTCGTCGGCGATGTCCACAAGCTGGAGGGAGGCCGAGCCGTCGGCGGCGCGCCTGATGTAGAGCAGCTGACCTCCGTCGTTGACCGCGAGCCAGGTGAAGGCGCCGCTCGGGACAGGGATCGGGATCATCCGCTCCTCGAAGTTCTCGAGATCGATCTGGAGCGGCTCGTCCTCCTCGCCGTCCTCGCCATCGCCCTCGTCCTCCCCGTTCTCCGCGCCGGCTTCGTCCTCGGCGTCATCGTCCTCCCACTCAACGACGTCGATCTCCGGCGCGAACGGCGACTCCGTCTCCGCCGAGAGCGGCACCACGTAGAGGTGATCGGTCTCGGTGAAGACGCGTTCGTACGCGTAGTCGGTGGAAATCGGCGAACTGAAGTCTCGCTGGCTCGCCAGGAAGAGGTACTTCCCCTCCCGATCGAAGGTCGGCCAGGTGTCGCTGAACATCCCGGACGTGACCTCGTGCAGATCCCGTTCGGCGATGTTGTAGAGCCAGATGCTCGTCAGTTCCGTGTCGGCGTTGTCGTCGTGGAACGCCAGCCACGAAGAGTCGTGCGACCACGAAAGCCCCGGCTGCGCCCGGGACGTACGCTCGTGGATCCTGCGGTCCGTGCCGCCCTCGACGTCGGCGATCCGGATCACGTTCGGCGAGACGTTGTAGACGATCCACTTCGAGTCAGGCGACCACAACGGGTCGCTGGGGAAGCCGCCTCGCAGGCTCGACAGCCTCCTTGGCTCTTCCTTTCCGTCGGACTGCACGACGTACAGCTCGTACTCTCCCGTCTCGTCCGAGAAGTAGGCGATCCACCGGCCGTCGGGGCTCCACGCGGGATCCCGCTCGGCGACGCCCGACGTCCGCGTCAGGTTGCGCGGCATGCCATGCTCGGCCGGAAGCGTCCAGATGTCGCCCCTGGCCGAGACGACGGCGCGCTCGCCCGCCGGCGAGATGTCCCCGTCGTCGATGAAGCCGGAGACGTCGATGTCGCGCGCCCGCATCGTGAGCCGATCGCCGGGGATCGTGACGTTCACGACGCTCGACGTCTCTGTCGCCAGATCCAGAAGCCTCAGCTCCGGGCCGAGCTGGTAGACGATCTCCCCGTCGCCGCCGGGACCGGGGCCGATCGACGGCCACTTGACGTCGTAGTCCCGGTAGCGCGTCACCTGACGCTGTTCGCCGGTTGCGAGATCGTGGCACCAGACGTTGCGCCGGTGCGCCTGGCCGCGGTCGGAGACGAAGTAGATCCGGTCACCCATCCACATGGGGTGGCTGTCGGCGCCCTCCCAGTCCGTGATCCGTCTCGATTCGTAGGTCCTCAGGTTGAAGAGCCAGATGTCGCTCTGCGTGCCGCCGCGGTATCGCTTCCACGTCGCGTGATCGGAGCTCGAGGGCGTGTAGGCGAGCCAGACGCCGTCGTCGGAGACGGCGCCGTTGGTGCCGTACGGCACGGGAATCCTCTCCGGGAGTCCGCCCTCAGGAGAGACGGTGAAGATCTCGATGGCCTGAGGGTTCTCGCCGAACGCGCCCCAGGCAGAGAAGATGATCCGGCCGTCCTGCGTCCACCCGTTGACCGTCTCGGCGATGGGGTGATGCGTCACGCGGCTCGGGACGCCGCCTTCGACCGACATCGTGTAGATGTCGTAGACGCCGTCGTAGCTTCCCGAGAATGCGACCGTCGATCCGTCGGGGCTGAACTTCGCCATGCTCTCCCGGCCGTCGGTGCCTGTGAGCGGGAGCGCGGTGCCTCCCTCGCGCGGCACGAGCCAGAGGTCGTTCGCGTAACGGAAGACGATGCTCTCGGAACTCACGTCGGGGTAGAGCAGCATCCCGGCGTGCGGTCCGGCGAGCGCAGGCGAAACGAGCGATGCGACGACGACCGTAGCGACCGCCGCCAGAACGGCAGATGTCCGTCGTGCGGACATGCGACTCCTCCTTTTTCGGTTCGGCGGACGACCCATGTGGGGCCTCCCCGGGCGCGGCGGGCGCCGCGCCGAAGAAGGGCGGCCCGACCGGGCCGCCTTGACTGATAGGGTTCACCCTGTTGGACACGCCATACGCGCCGTGGTTTCATGCCATCCGGCATGAAGACCGGCGGCGCGCTACCGGCCGTAGTACTCCAACGCCTCCGGCAGGAACTCGCGGATTCGCTCGATCCGCGCCGCCGAAGCAGGGTGCGTCGACAGGAACTCCGGCGGCTCGGGCCCCGAGCGGGACGCCATGCGACGCCAGAACGACTCCGCCGCTCTCGGGTCGTATCCCGCCGACGCCATAAGAATGAGCCCGATTCGATCCGCCTCGGACTCCTGCGTCCTGCTGTAGGGCAGAAGGACGCCGACCTGCGCGCCGATGCCGTAGGCGAGCGTAAGGAGCCTCCGCGTCTCGAGCGGCTTCTCCTCGATGGCCTTCGCGAGCGCCATGCCCCCGAGTTCCGCGAGGAGAAGGTGACTCATGCGTTCGCCGCCGTGATTCACGACCGCGTGGGCGACCTCGTGACCGATCACGACGGCGAGCCCGGTCTCGTCCCGGGCGACCGGCAGGATTCCGGTGTAGGCAGCTATCCTTCCTCCCGGCAGGCAGAACGCGTTCGCGGTGGAGTCGTCCTCGACGAGCCGGAACTGCCAGTCGTAGTGCCGGAGCTCGCCGGCGAGGCCGTGCTGCCGCATGAACGCTTCCGCGGCGTCGGCGATCCTCGCGCCGACGCGCTCGAGTTCGGCGGTCGCCTCCGCATCGTCGGAGAGCCTCGCGGCCCCCGCGATCTCGTCGTAGCTCTGCGCGCCGAGAGCGGCGAGATCGGACTGCGGGATGATCGAGAGCTGGCTCCGGCCCGTCACGGGAACCGTCGCACAGCCCGAGAGCGTGACTGCCAACGCCAGCGCAAGAACCGCCGCGACTCTCATTCTCGCCTCCGTGTTCGGGAACGCCCACTATCTTAGGGCCGCGCCGGACCCGGGTCAAGCACACGCGCCCTGCCGCCCCTTGACGGACGCCCGCCGGCGGCGCTACCGTCGGAGCGAGCACAAGGGAGCGGCGCGAGGCCAGGGAGATCGGAGCGCGCAGTGGATCGGGAACGATTCGTGACACCGTCCGGACGCGAGAGCTTCTATCCATATTCCGGTCCTCAGAACCCCATCGGACGTCCAGGCGAGCGCCGCCGCGGACTCCTCCGCGTGAGGGAAGTTCAACTTCCGAGCCCGCTGCCCTCTGGCTCGCCCGGAAACGACGCCTTCACCGCGAGACTCCTCTTCCGGCCAGACGTCGAGGCCCGACAGCCGGTCGTCTTCCTGCACGGGTTTGGTTTCTCCCTCCTCCGTTCGTGGGAGTCGATTCCGGCCGCCTTCGCCGCGCGGGGTCACCCGTCGGTCATTCTCTGCCTTCCGCACCTGTGCGAGCGCGCCCGCGTCGATCGGCCCCCGGGGCATCACTACACGAGCACGAACGCGGAGACGGCGCTCCCGGCCTACGAACAGGCGGTGGCGGACACCCGTGCGGCGCTCGACTGGGCCCTCGAGCAGCCGGAGTGCGCGAGTGTCGCGAGCGACCCGGACATGCCCGGTCCCGCCGTCGTGGGGGTGAGCTTCGGAGCCCTCGTCGCCGTCATCGCCGCCGCGCTCGAGCCGCGCTTCGAGTCGCTCGTCTCGCTTCTCGGCGGCGCCGACCTCGAGATCATCGTGTTCCGAGGCAGCTACCGCACCGGCATCGAGCGCCAGTTGCGGGACGCGAAGATCGGCATCGAGCAGCGGAGGACCGCCCGGGCGATGTACGAGGAGTACCTCGACCGGGTCCGCGCGGCCACGCGTCCTCTCGACGTACCCGCGCCGTTTCACTTCTATCTCTTCGATCCCCTCACGTTCGCGCCCCACCTCCGCGAGCGCCCTGCGCTCCTCATGAACGCGCGCTTCGATCCTGTGATGCCGAGATCGGCCGCCGAGCAGCTCCGGCTCGAGCTTGGCTGCCCCGAGGCTTCGTGGTTCTGGGGCACGCACCTCGTGGCCGGCCCGTGGCTCCCGTACGTCGCGAGGCGCGTCACGCGCTACCTCGCGGCCCGGCGCCCGGGTGAGCGCCGCATCCCTCTCGACACCCGCGCGGCCGTCTGGGTTCCCTGAGGCGGCCGTACTCGCCGACATAGATGAATCTCCCGAGCTATAGCTGCCTCCGACCCCTCCCGGTCCCCGCAGAAAGGGGCCCGAAACGGGGGGCCGTCACCGCCCGTTCGGCACGCTCCTTGCTCATTCTGGAAGCGAGAAGCTGCGCACTTGAGCCGGAGCGCGCGGACGTCGACTCCCCGAGGAAGGGTGGGCAAGCGTGGCCGCCAAGCGAATACTCGTTGCAGAAAGCGACCGGGAGACGCGCGAGCGTCTCGCCCAGGCGCTGCGTGACGCCGGGTACGCCACCTGGGAGGTCGGCACCGGTCGCGAGGCGCTGAAACAGGTCCAGATGGAGCGGCCGGACATCGTGATCATCGGCCTCGTGCTTCCGGACATCGGCGGGAACGATCTGGCGAGACTCCTCAGCTCCAGCGGCAGCCCCGAGTCTCCCCTGACGCTGGTTCAGACGGCGTCGCATCTTCCCCAGGACGCGACGCTGGCGATCGGCGGCTCGCCGGAGCAGCCCGTGCTGCGATGGTCGCACATCGACGAAGCTGTCACTGCCGTGAACGAGCGCTTCGACGTGTCGGAGGAGAACGACCCGGAACGGTACTCGGAGCCTCTCAAGTTCCGGAACATCGTCATCGATCCGGGCGGTATGACGCTCGAGATCGACGGGAATCGCATTGAGTTGACGCAGACCGAGTTCAGGTTCCTGCACGTGCTGGCGCTGAACGGCGAGAGGACCTGCACACGCGACGAGCTTCGGAGGCTCGTCTGGGGCGAGGACGGCGAGGTGATCGGACGCACGATCGACGTCCTCGTGAGCAGGCTGCGCTCGAAGATCACGGCTGCGTCAGGACGCGATCTCATCTCGACGGTGCGCGGCATCGGCTACCGCTTCTGCGGAGAGCAGACGCTCTAGCGCGCCGGACACAAATGGGAACGCCCCGAATCCCCTCGGGGCGCCACCCTCAAACCCGCTTCGCCTCCGACCGCATCTCAGAGACCAGCCGGATCCTGTCTTCTACTGCGCACTCGCGGGCCGGAAGAGCGCCTTGATCGTCGACCACGTTCCGACGTCGGCCGGCGCGGTCGTCTCGACACACGGGATGTAGGTCGTGCGTACCGAGGGGTCCGAGAGGCCCTCGACGTCGACGACCCACGTGCCGTAGAGCACATCGTCTCCGCCAATACACTCGCTGTTCTTCCAGATCCTCAGTACGTACTCGCCGGGTGAGAGACCGGACACACCCACGATGATGTCGAAGCAGCACAGGCAGTCGCACGGCGCCTCGAGCTGCTCCCTCTCGAAAATGTCGATCTCCGCGCCCAGCTGCAGGACCTCGGTGTCGATCCAGGCGCAGCAGTTGTACTCCGCCTGGCTGTGGTAGACATCGATCTCGCCCGGCCCGGGCGCAATCTCGATCTTCTCGTCGCAGACCTGCGACATGGCGGGCGTCGCGCCGAGCAGCGCGACAGCCAGGGCCGAAGTCAGCACGAACCATCGCATGGCAGGGCTCCCTTCTTCGTTCGCGGTCCCGGCCGCGCCGCCGGAGCGTGCCGGGCGGCCGCCCCGGCGTCAACGGTAGAGCGCCTTGATCACTCCCCAGGTTCCAGGCTCATCGACGTCGGTCTGCGCGCAGGGGAAGTAGCGGGTCTCGATGCCCGGGAGCGAGCTTCCTGAGACCGCAACGATCCACGGTCCCAGCGCCTCAGTCGGGACGTCGAAGCGGTGCTTCCAGACCGTCACCTCGTACTCGCCCGAGGCGAGACCCGAGACGGTCGCGAAGAGGTCGAAGCAGCACATGCAGTAGCAGGGGCCGAACTCGAACCGCTCCCACTCGTGGACGTCGATCTCGAACCCGTCCTGCAAGATGTCGAACTCGATCCACGCGCAGCAGTTGTAGAGCGCCTGGACGTGCGAGACGCCGATCGAGCCGTCGCCGGGCTCGACGAGGACGATCTCCTCACACTCCTGAGCGAGGGCGGCCGGGACCGACAGGAAGACGGCGAGAGCCAGCATCGCGATCCTCATGGATCACCTCCCGCGTTCGCGGCCCTCTCCCGGGAGGGCGGGAAGACCGCAGGACCTACGTGTCGGGCAGGACGTCGTCCCGCTCGTTCGCGTCGCGCGACGCCTCGGCCAGGTCCTCCGGCGTGCCGATGTCCCTCCAGTACGACTCGAGCCGGAAGGCCTCGACCGAGCGCCCCTCCCGGATCATCATCCGCATTGCGTCGGGCAGCTCGTACTCCCCTCGCGGCGAGAGCGAGAGCCTCGACGTGTACTCGAAGAGGACGGGGTCGGCGATAAGGACGCCGGCGTTGATCCAGTGGGTCGTTGCGGTTCCCTCGGGCGGCTTCTCGACGATCTCGGTGATTCGGTCGCCGTCGAGCGTGACGGCGCCGCCGCGGTGCGGATCCTCGACCCATCGAACGGCGAGGAGGAGGTCCGTGGGGTGGGCGCCCCTCTCATCGGCCATTCGGCGGTAGGCCGACGCCTTCATGAGGATGTCGCCGAAGGTGAGGAAGAAGGGGCCGCCGCTCAGGAAGTCCCTCGCGGGTTCGGCGGCCCTGCCGGTCCCGTCCTGCACCTCCTGCATGAAGTAGCGCACTTTCAACCCTACGTCCTTACCATCCCGAATGCAAGAACGTATCTTCTCCCCCTTGTAGCCTATGATGATCGCGGCCTCGGAAACGCCCGCGCCCGCGAGCGCCCGGAGAACGTGCCACAGGACGGGCTGTCCGCCGACCTCGACCAGCGGCTTCGGGATGGACTCGGTGATCTCGCGCATCCGCGTACCCTTGCCCGCGGCGAGGACGACGGCCCTCATGGAACCCTCCCCCGGAAGCGAGTGGAGACGATGCGACGCACCCGGCATTCTACTACCCGGGAGCCTCGTGGCTCAAGAACGGCCCGGCGCCGCGATGACGCCTCCGCCCAGGACGATCTCGCCCTCGTAGAAGACGATCGACTGCCCCGGCGCGACGGCCCGAACGGGTCTCGAGAACCGTACGCGCGCGGCGCCTTCCCCCAGTCGTACGACGCACCCGACCGGCGTCGTCCCCAGGCGAATCCGCGCCGCGGCCTCGAAGCCCGACCCCGGCGGCGACCCTGCGACCCAGGCGAGATCCTCCGCGCGAAGCTCCGTCGCCAGGAGATCGGACTCGCCGCCGACGATCACGGCGCGGCGCCCCGGGTCGATCCGCACGACGTACGACCGCTCCGGACGCGCGAGGCCGAGCCCGGAGCGCTGCCCGACCGTGTAGAGCCCGATTCCGCGATGTTCGCCGAGCGTCTCGCCGTCGAGGCTCTCGATCGGCCCGGGTTGCACGCTCTCCGGCGCGTGAACCCTGAGGAACGCCTCGATCTCGCCCGGCGGCGCGAAGCAGGTGTCGCGGCTCTCGACGCGACCCGCCGCCGGGAGCCCCGCCTCCATCGCGACCTTGAGCACCTCGCCCTTTGAAATCTCGCCGACCGGCATGACGATCTTCGCGAGTTCGCGCTCCCGGAGACGATAGAGGAAGTACGACTGATCTCGCGTTGTGTCGCGACCCCGCGCCAGGAAGAACCGGCCGGCCGTCTCCCCTCGGATCACACGGGCATGATGACCGGTCGCGAGCGCGGCGGCGCCGACGCTCTCGGCCGCCTCGAGAAGGACTCCGAACTTCACGGCGCGGTTGCAGACGACGCACGGGTTCGGGGTCCGCCCACGCGCGTACTCCCGAACGAACCCACCGACGACCGAGCGCTCGAACTCGCGACCGACATCGACAACGACGATCTCGATTCCGAGCGCGGCCGCCGTCTCGCGGGCACGCTCCGTCGATCCGGTGAACCAGCGTGTCGCGGCGGGTCCCGGCGTAAGGTCGCCGAGCGACATGGTGAGGGCGACGATCTCGTGCCCCTCACGCGCGAGCAGGTGGGCGGCGACGGCGCTGTCCACGCCGCCGGAGAGAGCGAGGGCGATCCTCATGGGACGGAGTCCCCGCGCGGGCAGAGAAGACCCGACGGAATCAGAACTCGTACCCCGCGGTGAGGTAGAACCCGTAGTTCATGGCCTGATTCGCCATCCCCCCGAGTTCGAACGACTCCCTCACGACGGCCGCGTCGAAGTAGTACTGCTGAAGGAAGTACGTGCCTCCGAAGCCGATCGCGAACCCGGGGACGAGCGCGTCGTCGACATCTCCCTCGAGCTTCGACGAACCGCCGGACCTCAGCGCGAGCCGGCCGTCCGCCAGCATCACCTCGACGCCGGCCGCCACCGTGGCGATCGAGTCGTCGAGATTCCGGTTGCCGTTCTCCTCGACGTACGGAGCGAATTCGGCCGTCGCATCGTCCCAGCCGTCCTGGATGTAGCTCGCGTAGACCGTGATCGACTCGACGGGCTGGTATCGGAGACCGGCGACCGAGGTCGACTGCGTCTTGTAGTCGGCCTCGTTCACCTGGAAGCCGTACCGAAGCCCCTCAACGCTGATGGTCGAACTCCAGCGGTGACCGAGACCGATCGTAAGGTTCGGCACGACGTCGTAGACGAAGCCGATCGCGTACGAGATGCCGGTCCCGGAGAGCTCCGCCACGTTGCGCTCCAGCGTGGCCCCCCGGATCGTCTCAGCGGCCGAGTCGGAGATACTCACCAGTCCTGCGGCGATTGCGATGCCTCCCTGGCCCGTCGTGCCGATCCGGGTCGCCAGGATCGACTCGAAATAGCGGAGGCTCCCCTGGAGGTCGCCCACGTAGCCATCGCCGCCCTGCTTGCCCTCGAGCGTGAGGCTTCTGTACGCGGGCGCAGAGTACCCGAAGCCGAGCGTCCAGGCGCCCGACCGCTTCGCCGCCACGAACTGCGAGAAGAGGAAGCCGTCGTCCTCCGCGTCGAGACGGTCGTTCGCCGTGTCCGGCAGATAGTCGCGGCTCTTGACGTTGTACCTGACCGACGCCTGTCCCTCGGCGCCGCCGACCTCGGAGGCGGCGGCCGGGTTCAGGAAGTAGGCCGCCACACCGCCGGCGGCCGCGTTCGCCCTCGAGAGCGCTGCCTCCTGTGCGTTCAGATAGTGGCTGTAGGTCCGCGGGACGTCGCCGAAGGTCGTCCGCGCGTCACCGCCCGCGGCTCCCGGGGCCACCGAGGCCGCAAGGAGAGCGGCCGCCAGCGCGATCGTCGTGGTTCGCATGATCCCTCCCGTTCAGCAGGGGGCAAGTCCCGTTCCTTGGATCGCTATCGGAAGAGGTCCCGCGAGACGCCGACCTCGAACCTGCGGCCGGCCTGCGGGTATCCCTCGTCGTCCTCGTAGAGCTCATCGAACACGTTGTCGACGCCGGCGAAGATCTCGCCCCAGCGCGTCTCGAAGACAGCCCGGGCGTCGACCACGAGGTACGAAGGCAGCTCGTCTCCGTACCCGCTCCTGCGATTCCCCACGCGTCTCGCGGCGAGGCGGTACGTGCCCGGGCCCACGCGGTAGACCGCGCGGAGGTCCGCCTCGCTCCCGGGAACGTACGGGACTTCCTCATCCTCCTCGACGTCCTCGGCGTAGGTGAAGGCGAGCGTGAACGCGAGTTCGAGCATAGGCGTCGGCCGGTGTCTCGCCGTCATCTCGACGCCCCGCGCCTCGACCCGCCCGATGTTCTCCGCAGGCTCTCCCCACCCCGCGCTCACGATCATGTCGCTGACCCGCTGCTCGAAAGCGAGCACGCGGACATCGGTGTCCCCGGAGAAGACCTTGGACACCTCGAACTCGGCCGAGACGCCGCGCTCCTCTTCGAGGTCCGCGTTCCCGATCTCCGCGCTGAACCACTCCTTGAGCGTGGGGAAGCGCGTCTTGATGCCGGCGAGGGCGCGCACCGAGAGGCCGCCGCCGAATCGATGCCTCCACGCGACCTGCGGGTTCACGCTCCAGAGAAAACGACCCTCTGCGTCCACCATGTCGAGGTTCGCCGCCGCGCACAGGAGATCGTCCGGTGTCAGCGAGTACGAGTCCTGTCCGAAGACCGACATCGTCACGGCCTCGTATTCCTTCCACTCCTCCCCCACGTCGGACTGCCTCCGGGATGTCTCCGTCCTCGCGTTCATCCCGAGCGAGACCCCGTGCCGCTCGAACGACTCGATGCCGACGAAGACGTAGCCCCCGCCGGTGAAGTTCGACACGCTGCTCTTCCACTGCCGATCGGTCCGATCGGCGTCCGCGTAGGAGACAAGCGTGTTGTCGTTCGTCTGCGCGAACGCACGCACCTCGACGAGCACGTCGTCCTGGGGATGCCACTCGAGCGCCCCGATCGCGCGCGTCTCTCGCCAGAACGGAAACTCCCAGAACCTCGGCCGCTCCGACGTCGTCGAGGCAGGCGCCTCCCACGCTCCTTCGGAGAGCTGGAGCGTCAGGGCGGCCCGGGCGTTCGGAGCCAGCGGCGCCTCGCCCCGTAGCCACGTGAAGACGTGGCCGTTCGAGGAGAAGTCGCGCCTCCCGCCGTTCTCCCAGGTCTCCGCCTCGTAGCTGGAGGGGAGCGTGAAGCCCGATTCGCCGTGTGTCGAGAGGCCGGCCGAGACGTGCCCGCGCGCGAGCGGTCCACCGGCGGCCACCGTGCCCGTGTAGGCGCCGTCGCTCCCGGCGCTCACGCTGTAGGAGAAACCCTCACGACCGCGCAGGCCGGTCGTCACCTCGACGACCCCTCCGAGCGCGTTCGCGCCGTAGACGCTCGCCGCTGGACCCTTCGTAACCCGGACGCCCTCGAGCGCCGCTGCCGGAATCGTTGCGAGACTCACCGAGGCGCCGTACGGATCGGCGAGAGGAACACCGTCGACGAGCACGACGATCTCGCGTTCGGTGAGACCGCGGCTTCCGATCTCGGGCTCGCCCCGCGAGCCCATGGTCAGGACGATGCCGGGCACGGCCTCGAGGACATCGGCGAGATCGGTCGCGCCAGACGTCTCGATCTCCTCGGCATCGACCTCCTCGACGGCGTACGGCCCGGTCAGCCGCGTGGCCACGACGGTGACCTCCGGCAGGAGGTAGACGGGAAGATCGGAGTCGAGCGATCCGCCGGTCGCCGCGAGCGCCTTCCCGCAGAGGAGCGTCAGGATCACAACCGCGGTCACGGTGATCGAGAGGACTGCTCCGGCGCCCGCTCGAGCCGGCGCCGGCGCGGGCGCCGCGCCACCGCGGGGCTCCAGCACGCGAGAGCGGACCAGCCGGTCGAAGGCCGCCACTCCCGCGGCGCCGAGCGCGACGTGCCCGATGGCGAGGGCGCCGATCGCCACGAAGGCCAGGACGGTCCCCGGCGGCCTGCCGCCGACGAGGAGACCGACCGTCAGTGCGTAGACGCGCGCGGGGCCGAGGCCCGCGACGTACCCCTGGATCACGAACGGATGCGCGAGCGACCAGGAGACTGCAAGCATGCCCGCGGCGAGCCGCCAGGACCGCCCCGGACGGCGCGGGATGCTGAGGCATGCCTCGACGATCGCCGCCTCGATGAGAATGGCCGCGGCGGCGAAGACGGCGCCGCCGACGCCCGAGATGAAGCGGATCTCCGCCGCCACGGCGCCGACGAGAAGCGTCGACCATCGGCGCGGGACGGAGCGGCGGGCGGCCAGGAGCACAACGACGCCGAACGCCGCGAGAAGCGAGGTCCCGAACGGAACGCCTGAGCCCTTGATGATCCCTCCGGCGACGATCTCGGTAGCGCCCCAGAGAGCCGCCATGAGACCCAGCAGCGCGGTCTCGCGGCTCGTGAAGCCGCGAGACCGGCCCTCCCGGGTGCGTGCGGGACCTCTCGGCATGCTCTCGCTCCTCCGGCCGGCGCCCGCTCGTCTCCGTCAGGCGCCACGGCGTCTCGATGGTATACGAGGCCGCGATGGTTCGCAACCCGCGACGGTCAGGCGCTCCGGCCCCGATCGAACGCGCTTCTCCGGCGCCCGATCCGCAAGGCGGCCGGGCGCCGCGGGAACCCGGTCAGGATACATCGGTCCTGCGGGGGCTGGCAAGACAGGACGATTCCGGATATACTGGGCCGACCGGCACTTCCGCCGAGCCGACGATCCAACGGAGGCCGCGATGTCGCAGAACGAAAGCCCTGGCGAAACCTCGCCCGATCTCTCCATGGCGTGCGTCTACACGGCGAACGGAGAGCTTGAGGCGAACACGATCCGCGCGACGCTCGAGGCAGCAGGCATCCCGGCCGTCCTTCAGTTCGAGGCGGTGACGAAGCTCTTCGCGGTCAACGTCGACGGCCTCGGCGCGGTGAAGATCCTGGTTCCCGAGGATCGCGCGGACGAGGCGCGGTCGATCATCGAGACCCCCGCCAGGAGCCTCGAGCCCGAAGAGTAGATCCCGATCCGCCGGAGGCACGATGGAGATGCTCGAGCTGCGCGACGACTCGATGTGCTTCGCCTGCGGGACCAGGAATCCCGACGGGCTCCACCTGGAGTTCGCCTTCGAGGACGGAGAGGTCACGACGTCGATCGCGTTCCCCAAGAAGTATCAGGGCTACCGGAACGTCGTTCACGGTGGCCTCATCTCGACCGTTCTCGACGAGGCGATGGTCACCCTTCTGAACAAGATGGGCCTGCTCGCCGTCACCGCGGAGCTCAAGGTCCGGTTCCTCCGCCCCGCCCGCGTCGGTGAGACGATCCGCGTCACGGCATCGCTCCTCGAGAGGCGGGGCAGACACTCCCGCGTGACCGCGCGGGCCGTCGGCGCCGACGGCAGCGAGATCGCGCACGGTGAGTCGCGTTGCGTCTCGTTCGGCGCGTACGACCCCGAGGACGGCGGCTAGCGCCCGGGCGGCCGCGCGCGGCGCGCGCGTCCGGACGCGAGACGCCGACCATCCCGGTCGACCACCCCGGAGCGGGCTATGGAACCCTCCCTTCTCTGGCTTCTGCCGGCCGCGGCCTACGTTCTCGGGTCGATCTCGCCGGCCTATCTCTTCGGCCGGACGCTCCGCGGGATCGACCTGAGAGACATCGGCAGCAGGAACCTCGGGGCGCGGAACGCCGGCCGCGAGCTGGGCCGTCCGGTCGGCGTGACGGTCTGGATCCTCGACATGGCGAAGGGGGCGGCGGCGGTCGCGCTGGCCCGCGCCGCCGGCGGCGGCACGGCGCTCGAGATCGCCTGCGGCGCCTGCGCAGTGGCGGGGCACAATTGGCCCGCCTGGCACGGCCTCCGCGGCGGCCGCGGCGCGTCGACGGCGATGGGCGCCGTCTTCGTCATCCTCCCGATCGAGATGGCGATCGGCCTTGGGGTCTGGACGCTCATCTCGCTCGTCTCGGGCAGCCTCTACCTCGGCGGCATCGTCGCATATCCACTCACCTGCGTGCTCGCGCTCCTGTGGGGCAACACGGGCGCGCGGGCGTCGAGTCCCCTTCTCATCGCCCTGCCGCTCTTCGCGAGACACATTCCGGCGGTCGTCGAGCAGATCCGATCCCGGAAGGTCCATCTGCCCTGACGCCGCCAGGCGTCGCGCTTGCGTCGCTCCGCCGCTGCCGTTACGATGACACGTAGGGTCGGCGCGCCCGTTCCGACCGAAGACCGAGGCCTTCACTGAAGGGAGAAGGCATGCAATACGATCCCGAGATGATGGTGCGACCGAGAGCGCCCTGGTCGCGCCTCCCCTCTCTTGGAGGCGATGCGCTCCGCTGGACGGTGCTGGGCGTCTTCGTCATCGTCCTGCTCGCGACGAGTCTCTACTCGGTCGCGACCGACGAGGTCGCCGTCGTCAAGCGGCTCGGCGTCTACGTGAGGACGGTGCCGAGCGGGCTCCACGCGAAGATCCCCTTCGCGTTCGAGCGCGTCCACAAGGTCCGCGTGAAGCACGTCTTCAAGGAGGAGTTCGGCTTCGTCACGGAGCGGCCGGGAGTGCGGACGGTCTATCGACCCGGCGACTACTCGGCGCAGTCGCTCATGCTCACCGGCGACCTGAACGCCGCCGTCGTCGAGTGGATCGTTCAGTACCGCATCAAGGACCCCGTGCAGTATCTCTTCAAGGTTCGGGAGGTGCCCGAGACGATCCGCGACGCCGTCGAAGCCTCGATGCGTCTCGTCGTCGGGGATCGAAGCGTGACGGAGGTACTCACGATCGGGCGGCGCGAGGTCGCCGACGAGACCCAGCAGATCATGCAGCGGACACTCGACGAGTACGAGGCCGGCATCGAGATCGTGACGGTCAACCTCAAGGACGTGAACCCGCCCGACCCGGTCAAGCCCTCCTTCAACGAGGTGAACGAGGCGAAGCAGGAGCGCGAACGCCTGATCAACGAGGCGTGGGCCGCCTACAACAAGGCGATCCCGGCGGCCGAGGGCGAGGCGCAGCGAACGATCCGGGACGCCGAGGGCTACGCGCTCGCCCGCGTGAACCGCGCCAACGGTGACGCCGAGCGGTTCGTGGCGGTCTGGAGGGAGTACTCGAGGGCGCGGGACGTGACGAAGAGGAGGCTCTACCTCGAGGCGATGAAGGAGATCCTGCCGAAGGTCGAGCGGAAGTTCGTCGTCGACCCGGAGATCAAGAACCTCATCCCCCTCCTCGAGCTCGACGGGAGAGGAGGCCAGCCATGAGCGGCGCGCGCATCGCAACGGTGATCGGCCTGACCCTCCTCGCCCTCATCGTCCTCACGAACACGCTCTATGTCGTCGACATGACCGAGCAGGTCGTCGTGACCCAGTTCGGCCAGCCCATCGGGGACCCGGTCACCACGCCGGGGCTCAAGGTCAAGGTCCCGTTCGTGCAGAAGGCCAACGTCTTCGACAAGCGGATCCTCGAGTGGGACGGGAACCCGAGTCAGATCCCCACGAAGGACAAGAAGTACATCTGGGTCGACACGTTCGCGCGCTGGCGCATCGTCGACCCGTTGAGGTTCATGCAGTCGGTCACGAACGAGATCGGCGCGCACGCAAGGCTCGACGACGTCGTCGACGCGGTGACGCGTGATCTCATCACGGGACACCTCCTCCTGGAGGTCGTCAGGAACACGAACAGGAAGATGGCGGTCTCCGACATCGACATCCCTGCGCAGGCTCAGGAGGAGATTGCCATCGGTCGTACGGAGATCACTGAGGACATCCTCGAACGGGCGGCGGAGCAGATGCCCCGGTACGGGATCGAACTCGTCGACGTGAAGATCAAGAGGATCAACTACGTCGAGGAGGTCCGCGAGAAGGTCTACGACCGGATGATCTCCGAGCGCCAGCGGATCGCGGAGCGCTACAGATCGGAGGGCCAGGGAGAGAGCGCCCAGATCAGGGGCGAGAAGGAGAAGGAGCTGCAGCGGATCACCTCGGAGGCCTACCGCATCGCCGAGGAGATACGCGGCAAGGCCGACGCGGAGGCGACGCGCATCTATGCGGACGCCTACGGCCGCGACCCGGAGTTCTATTCGTTCATCCAGACGCTGGAGAGCTACAGGACGACGATCGACAAGGAGAGCTCGCTCATCCTGACGACGGAGAGCGACTACTACAAGCTCCTGAAGAGCCTGAGCGGGAGGTGACGCCGGTCCGCCTCGGGCGGATCGGACGTCCCTCCCGGTGAGCGCGGCGTCCTACTGCGGCGCGGGCGACAGCGGCTCGCTGGTGGACGCGACAACGAAGTACCCGGCGGGGTTCGGAATCACGAACTCCGCCTCCCCTTCCCTGGCGGCGACGAGCGTCTCGAAGTCGACCCCCTCGGCGCGCGCCCGCTCGTAGGCGTCGCGCAGAAGCCTCGCCCACGCGATCTCGTCGCTCGTCTTCGCTGCCGACTCGGGGAACGCCTTCCCGCTCGAGACGATACGCCGTTCGATGAGCCACTCGACGGCCTCCCGCGCGGCCTCCGCATAGGCGACACCCGACGGCTTCGACACGAGGACGCTTCCGTCGGCACGAACACGGTAGCGACCAGCATCCTCAAGGAGCCTCGAGACAGCCTCGATCGCCTCAGCGTGCTGCGGTCCCGGAGCGATCGCCTCCGCCTCCTGGAAGAGGGAGAGCGCCCGCTCGAAGTTCGAGACGCGATCGCCGTACTCCGCGAGCCGCGCGGCGCCCCTGGCGCTGGCCACGAGCGTCGTGGCCTCCTCCAGGAGCCGGGCCTCGCGTTCGAACTCCGCCCGTCTCTCCCGCACCAGGCTCGCCATCTCGTCCGGTGGGAGCGGCAGGAGGACGGTCTCGCCCACTTCCAGCTCGCGCACACCGTTCATCTCGGTGAGGGCGTCCCAGCGCCGCACGACCTCGGCGTCCCTGGCGTCGATGCCGACCGGAAGCAGGCCTCTCTCAGCCGCCACCATGGCCCTCGCGATCGACCAGAGGCTCTCCCCTGGAAGCGCGACGGTCGTGCGGTGCCCCGAGCAGATCCCGCAACCCGGCTCGAGCGCGAGTTCCTGGATCTCGGAACCCAGGAAGCGCTCGCGCCGGCGCTTGATCTCGCGGGCGGCCCACCGGGCCCGGCGCGCCCCCTTGAGGCGCTCCTCGTACTGTTTGCCCGGGTCGGCGCGCTCGGCCGACTTCAGGAGCGCGATCGCCCGGTCGTGGGCGCCGCGATCAAGCGCCCGCGTCGCGACGGCCTCCCATTCGGCGGCCGTGCGTCCGCGGAAGACACCGGCAACGACCGACTCGGCCGGCTCCGGCTCCGACGCCCGCTCCGCGAGGAGCGGTACGACGAGCGCCGCGACGACAACTGCAACCGGGAGCGCCAGCGATGCTCTCGACAGCGGTCTCATGGTGCCACCTCCTTCGGCGTCCGGTCGTGGTCCGTGCCCGCGCGGCGATCCTCCATGCCGCGCTTCAGTTCGTTGGACGCACGCGCGAGGCGCACACTTCCCGCCGCGGCGACGGGGCGCAAAGAACGAGGCCCGCCGGCGTGCCGGCGGGCCTCTCGCGAGACTCCTGGGCGCGGATCCTGCTACCTCAGCCAGTCCAGGGGGAAGTCGGCCGGCAGCCGCTCCATCTCGAAGAGCGTCGCAATGAACTGATCCTCGTCACCCGCCCGCGCGGGGTTCAGGAACTCCCAGACGATCTCGCCGTCCGCCGTGACCTCGAAAACGCGCCCGGCGTTCGACTCGGTGATGAGCGTGTTGCCGTTCGGGAGCCGCTGGTTCGCGCCCGACTTCTCGGAGTAAAAGGGGTGCTCCTCGTTCCCCTCGTAGACCCAGACGACCTCCTGGGTCGCCGGGTCGAACTCGATCACGCGCGATCCGTTGTCGCCGCCCCGGTTGTCGAAGACCAGCATGTGGCCGTTCCCGAGCATCGTCGGATGGTGCTGCGCGTTCCACATGCCCGAGAGCGCCCAGACGAACTCACGACGTTCAAGATCGACGACGCCGACGAGGTTGAGGGTGCGGAGAGAGACCAACACGTTCCCACGGCGAAAGGCCGGCACGCGATCGGCGATGCGGTCATCGAGCACCTCGACCGAGTTCGTATGGAAGATGTCGCCGAACTTGGTCGCCATGCGGACGCCGGGTCCCATGAGGACGTTCGCGTACGGGGAGCGCACCATCGCCTCGAAGAGGGAGATCCTCTCAAGTTCCTCACCCTCGGGACTGAGCACGGTGACGGCGTCGTCGCGGATCGGGTGACCGGGGTTCCACGCCGGGAAGATCTTCTCCTCGCGCGTCAGGACATAGATCGTCCCGTCATCGAGAACCTCGAGATCGTGGTGGCAGCCTCCCATGTACTTCCAGATCAGGTTCGAGTTCTTGTCGATCTTGATGAGCCCCAGACCGCCGAAGATCGCGAGCAGGTCTCCGTTCGGATAGACGTACGCCTCCATCCAGTACCCGGTCGTGTCCTCGCTCAACTGCTCGGTACGGTAGTCCGGCCACGCGCGTTCGAACTCGAAGCGCCACTCGTGGACGACATTGCCGTTCATGTCCATGAGAATCGCGCCCGGGAAATGACCCGAGATATAGAGGTTCAGGCCGTCGTACGTCCGCCCCCTCTTGTAGAGCGTGATGCCGGTACGGTCCGGAACCGGCTCGGAGCCCGAGAGATAACCGATCGTTCGCAGACGTTCCAGATCGTAGGCTTCCTCCTCCGTGACAACGGAGTCCGGATGGACCCTGCGCGCTGGGCGCCACTTGCCGGGAGGCGCGCCGGCCTTCTGCGCGGAGACCGATGAGGCAAGGAGGACGACGCACGCAGCGAGCGCGAGACGCCTCCACGACCTGCGGCCGACGCTGCGTCCGGCCCCTCGCCCCGCTCCTCTCCCTCGGCAGACGGTCTGCATCTCGTTACCCTCCATGGGACCACTCGACCGGGAAATCCGGCGGCAGCCGGACCATCTCGAAGAGCGTCGCGATGAGTTCGACGCGGCCGCTCGCTCGCTCGGGGTTCAGGTACTCCCACACGATCTCGCCGCCGGGAGTCACCTCGAAAGCTCGTCCGGCGTCCGACTCGGTAATGAGCGTGTTCCCGTTCGGAAGCCGCTGGTTTGCGCCGCACATCTCCGTCGCGAAGACCCTGTCTCTTCTCGGCTCCGAGTACTCCCAGACGATCTCCTGGGTAACCGGATCGAGCTCGATGACCCGTGACAGTCCGTCGGCTCCGCGGTTGTCGAAGACAAGGATCCGGCCGCTCGGAAGAGGCACGGGCTGATGCTGCGCCAGCCAGAGACCGGTCAGAGCCCAGACGACCTCCTCGCGCTCCATGTCGATGACCGCGATGAGACTCAGCGTCCGCATCGAGATGAGCACGTTGCCCTCCGCGAAGCCGGGCAGCCGGTCGGCCAGCGATCCGTCGAGTACCTCGATCGAGTTCGTGTGGAAGATGTCCCCGTAGCGCCGCCAGCTCATGCACGCCGGCATGTTGGAGTAGCGCGATCGCTCGAACGCCTCGAGGACTGAGAACTCCCGGGTCTTCCGTCCATCGGGATCGAGCACGGCGATGAAGTCCTCGAGAATCGGCCGCGCGGGGTTGACACGGGAGACGACGTGGGCTCTTCTTGTCAGGACGTAGATCGTCCCGTCTTCGAGAACCTCCACGTCGTGATGCGCTGCCTCGGGGAAGCTCCAGAGGACCTCGGAGTTCTTGTCGAGTTTCACGAGTCCCAGGCCGTCGTAGACGGCCAGGACATCACCGTTCTCGAAGAGATGGGCGCACCGCCAGCTCTGCGCTCCCTCGATCTCAGCATCGTCGCCGCGATCCGGCCAGACCGAGAGAAAGTCGCGTCTCCACTCGTGGAGAACCTTGCCGTCCATGTCCATCAGGACGGCTCCGGGGAAGTGCCCGGAGGTGTAGAAGTTCCATCCGCCCCCGGCGCGCGCGCGATCGTGGACCGTCACGCCCGAGACGGCCGGCGCCTTCTCGGTGCCGGTCAGGTAGCCGATGGAGCGAAGCCTCTCGATCTCCTCGCGCTGCTCCTCGGTGAGTTCGCCGGCGCTGGACGCCGGACGCGGCCTCGCCGCTCTCCAGCGCCCCGGCGGAGACGTCACGGAGCTGCCGTCGTCGCCGCCCGCGCGCGCGGGGGCGACGGACGAAACCAGGACGAGCGCGAACACGAGTCCTGCGACTGCCGCGGCAGCGGCCCTGACGCGGGCCGCCCCGCACCTTCGAGCGAGCATGCATGACCTCCCCGGGGAATCTACCGAAGCGCGCGGGCCTCCGGGTCCGCGCGACCTGCGCTCCACCAACGAATATACCACTCGAGAGCGCGACCATCAAATGCGTGCCTCCGGACTCCCGGGCGCTATTGACACCGAATCCCGGGCCGCGTAGCATGACGCGATCCCACAGAAGACCATCGGAGACTCTCGGGAAGGCGCGGCCTTCCGCCGCCTCGGCCGAGCGGCCGTGGCCCCCGCCGCGGTCGCGAAGGAGGAAGCACGATGAAGCGGAGATCGATCCTGGCGATCGGAGTGGCGCTCCTGGCGCTGGCCACCGCGGGCTGCGCGTCTGACGAGGACGGCGTGACGCGCGTGATCTTCGCGGCCGGCAACGATCCGTCCGGCGCGACGGAGACGCTCGTCCGCGAGTTCAACGAGGCTCACCCGGGCATCGAGGTGACCTTCCAGGTGATGCCCGCCAACACGGACACTCAGCACGACGCCTACGTCACCTATCTCTCGGCGAGCGATCCGGGGATCGATCTCTACTCGATGGACGTGATCTGGACCGCCGAGTTCGCGAAGGCAGGCTGGATCCAACCGATCCCGGACGACGTCCTCGACCGGGACGAGTTCCTCGACGCGCCACTCGCGAGCGCGACGTACGACGGTCGACTCTACGCCGCACCGTGGTTCACCGACGCCGGCGTGCTCTACTACCGGAGCGACCTTCTCGATCAAGCCGGTCACGACGTTCCCGAGACGTGGCCCGAACTGCGCGATGCATGCGCGGCGATCGCCGGAGTGGCGGAGACCGACGGCTTCCTCTGGCAGGGCGCGAGATACGAGGGGCTCGTCTGCAACTTCCTTGAGGCGCTCTGGGGCCTCGGCGGGTCGCTCGATCCCGAGGACCTCGCCGAGCGGCCGGACGAGGTCGAGGACGGCGTCCGGCGAACGCTCGAGCACATGGCGTCGCTCATCGACGATCCGTCGATCTCGCCGAGGAGCGTCCTGACCTACAAGGAGGAGGACGCGCGGAGGCTCTTCACGGAGGGGCGCGCCCTCTTCCTCCGGAACTGGCCGTATGCGTGGAGCTTCGCCCAGGGTGAGGAGTCGAAGGTTCGCGGCGCTGTCGGAATCGCTCGCCTCCCGCACGCTCCCGGAGAGACGAGCTACTCGACGATCGGCGGCTGGAACATCGGTCTCTCGAGCTACAGCCGTCACCCCGACGAGTCTCTCGAGTTCCTGAGGTTCATCACGAACGAGAGGTCCATGAAGCTGCGGGCGATCCAGGGCGGCTACCTGCCGACGCTCCGGACGACCTATGCGGACGAGGAGGTCCTCGAGGCGAACCCGCACTACGCCGACTTCTTCGAGGTCTTCAAGAACGCGCGGAACAGGCCGAAGTCACCGAACTACCCGCGCGTCTCTGACATCATCCAGGAGAACGCTCACGGCGCGCTCTCCGGCGAGATCGACCACGGCGACGCCGCGGCTGCGATCGTCGAGGGGCTCGCCGCGATCCTCGTCGAGTAGGGCACGCGGGCGCCGGTCTCCGGCGACAGGTGGAACCGATGGTCCGAAGTCACGAGAAGCGGCTGGCGGCCTGGCTCCTTGCGCCTTCGCTCGTCTTCGTCGCCCTGATCGGAGCCTTCCCGGTCCTGAGCCAGTTCGTTCTGAGCCTGACCGAGTACAACCTGAAGTTCGCCGACCAGCGCGGGTTCGTCGGTCTCGACAACTTCGTAAGGGTCGCGGGCGACGCGGTCTTCTGGCGGGACCTCTGGCAGACGCTGGAGTTCACGGTCGCGTCGGTCGGACTCGAACTCGTGCTCGGCCTGGCCGCGGCACTTATGCTCCATCGCATCACGCGGGGACGCGGCGCGGCGAGCGCCGCGGTGATCATGCCCTGGGCCCTTCCCACGGTCGTCGCGGCGACGATGTGGTCGCTCATGCTGAACGACCGTATCGGCCTTCTGAACTCCGTCCTCGGCCAGCTCCGTATCATCCGCGAGCCGATCGTATGGCTCGGCGGCAATCTCGCAATGCCGTCGCTCATTCTGGCCGACGTCTGGAAGACGACGCCGTTCGTCGCGGTGATCCTCCTGGCCGGGCTCAAATCGATCCCGCCGCAGTACTACGAGGCAGCCTCCCTCGATGGCGCGGGCCGCTGGGCGCTCTTCCGCTCGATCACGCTACCGCTCCTCAAGCCCTTCATCGCGGTCGCGCTGCTCTTCCGCGCCATGGACGCCTTCAGGATCTTCGACCTCGTCTGGGTGCTGACGGGCGGCGCCTCGAAGACCGAGACGCTCTCGGTCTACATCTACAAGGTCCTCTTCCGGTACTCCGACCTTGGCTACGGTTCGGCGCTCACGGTCGCCCTCTTCGGCATCGTCTTCGTTCTGAGCCTCGCGCTCATCCGGTTCATGAGGATCGCGGGCGAACCCGCGTAGGGAGCCTCCATGCGCACGGCGGCGGGAACGAGAACGACGAGCTGGGCCCTGAGGGCGATCCTGGTCCTCGTGTGTCTCGTCCCGCTCTACTGGATCGTCAACGTCAGCCTCTCGGCGCCCGCAGCGCTCTACAAGGTCCCGCTCGACTACTTCCCGAGTCCGGCCGTGGGCGGGAACTACAGCGCGGTGTTCGAGTCCCACGCCTTCGAGAAGAACATCCTGAACAGCTTCGTCGTGGCGTCGCTCACGACCGCGCTGACGCTCCTTCTGGGATCGCCGGCCGCATACGCCCTCTCGCGTCTCCGCGTGAAGAGGAAGAACCTCATCCTCGCCGTCTTCCTCGGAATCGCGATCTTCCCGGCCATCGGCATGGTCGGACCGCTCTACGTGGCGATGGCGAAGCTGCATCTCATCAACCGCTACCCGGCTCTCATCCTCCCCTACACGCTCTCGAGCCTCCCGCTCGCGGTCTGGATCCTCACGCACTTCTTTTCCACGCTGCCGACGAGCCTCGAGGACGCGGCGCTCGTCGACGGATGCACGCCGGCGCAGGCCTTCGTCAGGGTCATCGTGCCGCTCTCCGGTCCGGGGCTCTTCACGTCCGCCGCGCTCATCTTCATCTTCGCGTGGAACGAGTTCCTCTTCGCGCTCATCATGACGTCGGCGCCCGGGTCGCGGACGGTCCCGGTGGCGCTCGCGCTCTTTGCCGGACTTCACGCATTGCCCTGGGGGACGATCGCCGCGGCGACCGTCGTGAGCATCCTGCCGGTCCTGGCGCTCGTCGTGTTCTTCCAGCGGAGGATCGTCGAGGGGTTGACCCAGGGCGCCATGCGCTAGCCGAACGACGTTCACTTGACCTTCGTGAGCGAGCTTGTGTAGTCTCTCCTCACTGTGACAGCGCGGGCGGGGTCGACACGCCCGCGTCGCGCGCGAGCCGAGCAGAAGGAGGCGGAAGCCATGAGAAGAATCGCAGTGTTGGGACTCGTGCTGGCCCTCGTCTTCGCCGCATACGGTTGCGCCTCGATGTCGCGCACGCAGAAGGGCGCGGTCATCGGCGGGACGAGCGGCGCGATCGTCGGCGGCGTCATCGGCGACGCGGCCGGCAACACGGCCGTCGGAGCGATCCTCGGTGCGGCCATCGGCGGAGCCGCGGGAGCCGCGATCGGCAACTACATGGATGACCAGGCCGAAGAGATGGAGCAGGACCTCGAGGGCGCGCGGATCGAGCGCGTCGGCGAGGGCATCAAGGTCACCTTCGAATCGGGCATACTCTTCGACGTCGACAAGTCCGCGCTCCGCCCGGTCGCGAAGGACAACCTCACGAACCTGGCGGAGATCCTCAGGAAGTACGACGACACGAACATCCTGATCGAGGGGCACACCGACTCGGACGGTTCGGAGGAGTACAACCAGACGCTCTCCGAGCGGCGCGCCAGCTCCGTAGCCGCGTACCTCTCCATGCAGAACGTCGACAGTCGTCGCATGACGACGATCGGCTACGGCGAGCTGCAGCCGGTGGCCGAGAACACGACGGCCCAAGGCAAACAGGCCAACCGCCGCGTCGAGGTCGCCATCATGGCCAACGAGGAGCTCAAGGACGCCGCCAGGAACAACGAGCTCTCCGGCTAGCATCACGGCCGTGTGGAAACGAGGCGGCCGGCCGCTATATTGTCTGAGGTACGGGTCCGGACGGCGAGGCCGGCGGCCGAAGGGAGAAGGCGATGCGACAGGGGCGACCGTACCGCGGTTCGAGGACACACTCCCCGGGCGGCCTGCGGACCGCCGCGGCGGCGATCCGCCGCGCGATCCTTCTCGCAGCGCTCGCGGCCTCGGCGATCGCCCCCGGATGCGGGAGCCCCGGCACGACGTCGGGCGGGCCCAACGTCGTCATCATCGTCATGGACACGGCCCGCCAGGACCGTCTCTCCTGCTACGGATACGAGCGCGACACGTCTCCGAGGCTCCGAGAGCTGGCGAGGGAGTCGACGGTGTTCTCGAACGCCTACTCGACCAGCTCGTGGACGGCGCCGGGCCACGCGTCGCTCTTCACGGGCCTCTACTCGATCGACCACAGGACGACGCAAGAGGACTGGAGCATGAGCGAGGACCTCGTGACGATCGCCGAGGTCCTCGCCGAACATGGGTACGAGACCGTCGGCATCTCGGAGAACCCGATGCTCACGAGCGCGAGGGGCTACGCGCAGGGCTTCGGGACCTACCACGAGGCCTGGCGGCCGGGCAAGATGGCGGGAAGCGGGAACCAGGCGCTCGATCGATTCGTCGAGAGCCTCGACGCCCTCGGCGGCGAAGGGACGCCGTTCTTCATCTTCGTCAATCTCATTGCGCCTCACTCGCCGTACAACACCGCCAAGCAGTTCCACTTCACCCAGCGGCGCAGGGCGCCCGACCGCGAACCGGCGAGTGCCTACGGCGAGTTCGTGAGCGACCCGACGGTCGCCACCGAGAGCAACATGTGGCGCCAGTACTACCTCGGAGAGGTACAGCTCTCGGCGACCGAACTCGAGCATCTGAACGAGCTCTACGATGAGGAGTTGCGCTTCGCCGACTTCCTCGTAGGCCGGATGAACGACGAACTCAACGCGCGCGGTCTCGCCGAGAGCACGCTCTTCATCGTGACGTCCGATCACGGAGAGAACATCGGCGACCACGGTCACGTCGACCACGTCTTCACGCTCTACGAGTCGACGACGAAGATCCCGCTCGTCGTCCGCCAACCGGGACGCTTCGAGCCGGGCGAGGATGCGCGGCACGTGCAGCTCGTCGACATCTTCCCCACCGTACTGGCGGCGGCCGGAATCGGCGAGAGCGACTACCCCTCCGATGGCCTCGACCTCGCGGACGACGCGTGGCAGGAGAGCCGAACCACGTTCTGCGAGTACTACTACCCGGAGCAGGTACTCCAGTGCTATCGGGACGGGCGAGTCAGGCAGGCACCTGCGCTGCGCCCGTATCTCCGACGCATCCGGAGCGTCACGAACGGCGGCATGAAGCTCGTCTGGGGCAGCGACGGCAGGCACGAACTCTACAACCTCGCGGGCGACCCGCGCGAGACGACGAATCTCATCGGACGCGACGACTACGCGCCGGCGCTGGCCTCGCTCCTCCTCGAGCTGGACGCGATCGTCGGCGGCCGGGGCGAGCCGACCCGTCGCGGCGGCGTCTCCTATGCCGATACGCTCGACGAAGCGACGAGAGACGCGATGCGCTCTCTCGGCTACCTCGAATAGGCAACGGGGGCCCGATCGGACCCCCGCACTCTCCGCGCGCTACCTCGCTCGCCATGGGAAGCGGCAGCCCGGCAATGCCCGGGGCGCCGCCGCGACCTCCTAGTCGATTCTCTCGAAGAGCTCACCCTTCGCGCCGCAGACAGGACAGACGCCGGGCGCCTCCCGCTCGGCGGTGTGACCGCAGACGGGACACACGTAGTACGGAAAGCCCTCTCCGCCACTCGAGCCCAGGTTATCGAGCATCGACTGATAGAGACGGGCGTGCGTCTTCTCGACCTCGTTCGCGAACCGGAACGTCCGCTCGGCGGCCTTGTTGCCTTCCCCACGTGCGCCCTCGATCATCTCCGGGTACATGTGCTCGAACTCGTGGGTCTCTCCGTCGATCGCAGCCTTCAGGTTCTCCTCGGTCGAACCGATCCCGCCCAGCGTCCTCAGATGGTTGTGGGCGTGTACGGTCTCCGCGGCCGCGGCCGCCCGGAAGAGCCGGGCCGCCTGCGAGTGGCCCTCGTCGTCCGCCGTCTTCGCGAACGCCAGGTACTTCCTGTTCGCCTGCGACTCGCCGGCGAACGCCTCCTTCAGATACTCCTCGCTCTTGCCCATCGTCCCTCCTCGAGCCTGTCGTTCGTGTTCCCAGGTCGTTCTGATTCAGAGAACCCGGCCGGGATTCACCTGGAGGAGGCGACGTCCCGCGGCCGCCGCTCAAGCCAACGCCCCGGGTAGTCGCTCTCGATCCGGACCATGTCGAAGATCGTGGCGATGAAGTCGTTGTGCTCCCCCGCGTGCGCCGGGTTCACGTACTCCCAGACGATCGTCCCGTCCGGCTTCACCTCGAATGCTCGGCCGCGGTCCGACTCCGTGATCAGCGTGTTGCCGTTCGGAAGCCGCTGACTCGTGCCGCACTCCTTGGAAGCGAAGTCCTGCGGCTCCTCTCCCTGGTACGTCCACTCGACGACCATCGTCAAGGGGTTGAACTCGACGATCCGCGACCCGCCCCAGTAGCCCATGTTGTCGAAGATCATCATGTTCCCGTTCCGGATGAACCTGGGGTCGTGGGGCTTCTCCCATGGTTGCTCGATTGCCCAGACGACCTTTTCGAGATCGAGATCCAGGATGCCGACCACCTCGATCTCGCGGACGCAGAAGAGAACGCGACCGCGCGCGAAGTGCGGGTAGGTCCCCACGTGCGTTCCGTCGAGAACCTCGATGGTGTTCGTGTGGAAGATGTCTCCCGACGTGGCCATGCCCTGGAGGGCAACGGAGAACTTGGACTCGGCGAACGCGTCGTAGAGCGACACCCGGCGGAGCTCACGGCCTCGCGCGTCCAGCACGACAACGTAGTCCTCGAGAACGGGCTCGTCCGGGTTGATCTCCGGGTTCACATGCGCGTCGCGCGTGAGAACGTAGATCGTGCCGTCCTCCCAGACGTCGAGATCGTGGTGCACGCCCTCGAGGTACGCCCAGATGAGCTCGGAGTCCTTGTTCACCTTGATGAGGCCGAGCCCTTCGAAGATCGCGAGGACATCCCCGTTCTCGAAGAGGTGGGCGCGCCGCCAGTAGCCGGCCCCGCGAGCCTTCCTCGGAAGCTCCCCACGCGGTCCGGCCTCCCACGCGTCGATGAATCTGAAACGCCACGAGTGGAGGATGTTCCCGTCCATGTCCATGAGGATCGCGCCGGGGAAGTGCCCCGACGTGTAGAAGTTCAGGCCTTCGTAGGCTCCTTCGGCCCGGATCGTCACGCCGGCGACGTCCGGGGCCTCGGTACTGCCGGCCAGATAACCGATGGTCTCGAGGCGCTCGATCTCCGCCTGCTGCTCGTCGGTCAGCCGGCCGTCGTGGGTCCTGTGCCACCGACCCGGCGGGTCGTTCCACTCCGAACTCGGCACGGCGGCGGACTCACGGGCGTCCTCGTCGCCCCCGCTGTCGCAGCCGTTCACGCCCAGCAGTAGCACGCCGAGGACGATCGAGATCGCGACCGGCGCGACGGCTCGGCCAGTCGCACTCCGGATGCGGTCGGCGGCGTGGAGCTTCGTCATGCAGGGACGCCCCTTCCCGATGATGGTGCGCGGAGCCCGGAGTCGCGCGCTTCGACGCGACGCCGGGATGTCCCGGGAGTTTCCTTACTCAGCGAATATAGCAGCAGGGCGGGTGGGCCGCAACGACCGCCGTCCGCCGGGCTACTGGAGGTAGCCGAGCGAACCCAGCTTCTTCCGGAGGATCGGGTCGGCGCCGCCCCGCAGAGCGGGAGGCGACTGCGTGGCCGCGGCGCGAGAAGGAACGAGACCTCTGAGACGACGGACGTCGTCGGGGCGCCGGCTGGAGAGATCGTGTGACTCGTCGCCGGACGCGGATAGATCGGAGAGAACGGTCGTGCCATCGCTCCCGGTCGTGAGCTTGAGGTCGCCGACACGGACGGCCGAGAACGCCGCCCCCAAGTGCTCCACATCGAGCGCTGGATTGAGGCTCTTCAGTCTTGCGAGAAGGCCCTCCTGCGCGCCCCGGTACTCGGCGACGAGCGGCCGCTCGGGCGCCCCGGGTCCCGAGAGAAGCGACCGGCTGTGAGGGCGCTCAAGTCCGTCGCTGACGCGGGCGGCCTCAAGGATCGTCGCGAAGACGTCCGTGAGCATGACCGGATCGTCACGGATGCCGCGTTCGAGCAGACCCGGCGCCCGCACGACAAGGGGAACCTCGAGGAGCGTCTCGGGCACGCCAAACTGGTGCCCCACGATCGAGTGGTCACCGAGGTTCTCACCGTGGTCTGACGTCACGATGACGACGGTCTCCTCCAGAAGCCCCCGGGCCTCGAGCGAGCCGAGGAGCGCGCCCAGGAGACGGTCCGCGGTGTTCACGTCTCCTCCGTAGAGACTCCTCAGGCGCCCGGTGTCGGTCCACTGGGGAGGCCGGGTGCCCGCGTTGTAGCGCTGGGCCCAGGTCACGGAGACAACGTCTCCCCGTAGCGAGCCCTCGAGGTTCTCGGCCCGGTAGTCCGGCGGCGGGTCGTAGGGCAGGTGAGCCTCCAGGATGTTCACGAACATGAAAAACGGCCGAGCCGGCTTCGTGGCGAGCCACCTGTTCACCCTGCCGACGGTCTCAGGCCCGCCGTGGGCGCTCGTCAGGATCGTCGGTCCCCCCGGCCTCCCCGACTCCTCGCGGGCGGCGAAGCCCCTCAGCAACCCGGTGGCGCGATCGCTGAGCCACGGGTTGCTGTAGAAGGCGACCGTCTGGTAGCCGGCGCCCTGCAGCAGCTCCGCGATCGTCGGCGCACTCGTTGTCAGACGCACGTCCCGGCTCGTACACCGGTGCTCCGACGGCAGGAGCCCCGTGAAGAGCGAGGCGTGAGAGGGAACGGTCCAGGGCGCGTTCGCCCAGGCCCGCGTGAAGACCGTGGCGTCGTCAGCGAGACGCCGCAGGTTGGGAGTCAGATCCGACCAGTCGCCGGCGCCGTCGACGGCGTCGGCGCGGACCGTGTCGAGTACGACGAGAAGCACGTTGGGGCTCGGCGCTCTCCGCGACTGCACCATGCCGACGACAGCGACGAGCACCACGAGCGCCGTCGCCGCGATCGCAAGCCCTCTGGACCAGTATCTCAACGGAGGCTCCCCTCGGTTCCGCGCGGGGCCGGGCGCGCTCTGACTGGCGCGCCTAGTGAGCCGGCCACGCTGCCGCAAGGGGGCGTCGACAGGCGGGGTTCCGGGTCTGTTGTCTCGGGGGTCTGCGTCCGGTCTTCAGGTGCGGCCGAGAGGCAGGGGGCCGCTCGGCCCTCACTCCATACGACACGCTTCGTGGAAGGCGGGTTTGATCGTTACGGCACTGCCCGGGTACAAGACGGGCCCGCCCCCCGAAGGGGGCGGGCCCTGGAGCGATCTGTCGAGAACGATCCCGGAGAATCGTTCGGGCCTTCTCTCTTCCTCGTCGCCTACTTCCTGAAGCGCCTCGTTGCGACGCCAACGAGCCCGATCAGGCCGGTGCCCATGAGTAGGAGCGTGCTCGGCTCGGGGATCGGCGGTGAGAGCTTCGAGAAGAAGTTCATCTTGAAGCCGGACTCCACCGTGTGGCGCTCGGCGAAGAAGATGTCGATCGTGTGGACGCCGGCCGTGAGATCGACGTCGAAGTCGGTGTAGTCCATGGCGTGCACGCCGCCGAGGTCACCGACCAGCTGGTTGTCGATGAAGACCCACGCGTCGTCATCGGCGCCCATGTAGTACGTGTACGTCATGTCCGTATCGACGTTGAAGAACCCCTCCCAGTGCACCGCGAAGTGATACGGGTCGCCGGGGAGCCCGGTGTCGACCGGGTACCACGACGGGGAGAAGCTGTTGAAGAGGTCGTCGTCGGAGTCGACGCGGCTGAAGACCTCGTACATCGGATCCCACCAGTCGAACTGGTTGATCCTCGTGGTGCCGTACGCGCTGAGCGTCGGAGTCGCACCCGTCAGGAGCGCCTCGACGAGCCCCGTGTCGAGCCCCGTGATCGGGCCCTGCATGTCGGGATGATACTCCTCGAGGTTGTAGTACGTTCCCAGAAGTCCCGCGTTCGCCGTTCCGGCGAAGGCGACCGCAGCGATCACCGCGACCGTCATGAGTAGCGTCCGCTTCATCTCGAGCCCCCTCCTTCGACAGTTCGCCCCACTATCCTACCTCCATGTTCCAATCATACAACACACTCCCACAAGTCGTCAAGAGCTATTTCTATCTCTATGCGAGGCCGTATGTTACAGAGCGCGAAACCTGCCGTTTCTCGGGCTTTCCTGACTCCCGCTCGCGCGCCGGGACCACGGAAGGGAAGTTGTGATTCGTGGCGCACCCGTCGATCGCTGTGGCCGCGACGGTGTGCGACAACGGGGCCGGCTCCTCGTGCGAGCCGGCCCCGTCGATGATGGTCTTCGTGAGTGGTTGTCCTGCTACTCCTCGAGCTTGACCACGTTGCGCGCCGCCGGGCCCTTCTCGCCCTGGACGACGTCGAACTGGACATGGTCACCCTCGTTGAGAGTCTTGAAGGCGTCAGCGCTCTGGATCGCCGAGTGGTGCACGAAGACGTCCTGCGATCCGTCGTCGGGCGTGATGAAGCCGAAGCCCTTGCTGTCGTTGAACCACTTCACTCTGCCGGTCGTCCCCACTTACTGCAACTCCTCTCGATCTCGCCGGTGCGCGGTCGTACCGCGCCTGCCGACAACGGTCCCGCCGGCGACCCGCACTCGAGTCGACCGGCACATCAAAGCCGGGGCCTTCTTGCCCCACAGGCCGGGCCGGCCTTCGCCTCTTCCGCCCGCGTTCCCAGAGTCTCCCCGAGGAAGAAGGGAACCGGAGTGTCGCCCGGCTCCTCGTGAGGGCCTCCGCAGGCGTCTGGGCGCCAGCATGCCACGACCTACAGCGACATAGTATACCTGAAGCGACGAAATCGCTCAAGGGAAAGTCTCAGGGACCCGCGAGAGCGGAAGCGCCCCGAAATCGGGCGCCCTCGAATAATGACCACATTTCATAGCCGCCTCGCGACTTGCCTCGCCGGGGGTGGTATGCTCGCCCTGCCCTTGAAACCAGGACGGTCACCACAGCAGGGAGGTCGCCATGCCGGATCGTCCGTCCCACGTCGCGCTGATCGGGGCGCTCGCTCTGGCCCTCTCGTCATGCGCGGCCCTCTCCGCCCCGAAGGCCGTCGACGGGCTCACGGACGACTGGACCGGCCGGCCCGCGTGTGTCGATCCTGCGGGGGACGGCTCCGGAGTCGACGTCCGGGCTGTCTGGATTCGCGGCGACAGCGAGCGTCTCACGCTGCGCCTCGAGCTCCAACATGAGATCGGTCTTCAGGCAGGAAACGCGCTTACGCTGCTCATCGATGGCGACGCCGATCCCGCGACCGGCGCTGCGGCGGACGGCGTCGGAGCCGAGCTCGTGTGGACCTTCGGCGAGAGAGAGGGAGCGCTCTGCAGACGCGGCGAGCGGACAGTGGACCAGTCGGACGTCGGCCTCATCCAGGCTCCGACGGTCACGTCGGACGAATTCGAGATCTCCTTTCTGCGCTACGCCGTCGATGGCACTCCGATCGCTCCGGGACCCACCGTCGCGGTCGTCGTGATCGACGCGGGCGGCCCGAACGGCGACCGGGCTCCGGACGAAGGTCCCCTCTCGGTCGCACTGGGTGACGCGGTGCCTCCAGGAAGGCCCGTCCGCCTCGATCGCGACAGCCCTGACGATGTGCGCGTCCTGACCTGGAACGTGCTCTTCGACGGCCTCTTCAAGCGGCCCGCGCCTTTCCTCCGCGTGCTCCGCGCGATCGACCCTGACGTCATCTGCTTTCAGGAGATCTGGTCGCACACCGCACGTCAGGCGGCGGACCAGGTCTCGCTTGCCCTCCCGGGCTCGACGTGGTACGGCGAGAGCACGAGCGAGGGGATCATCGTCAGCCGGTACCCTCTCGTCGACGCCTCGCCGATCGACGAGGCCGGCAACTACTGGGCCCTCGTGGACCTCCCCGACGACCGATACGGTGTCGATCTCTCGGTTGTGAGCGCGCACCCGCCGTGCTGCGAGAACGAGTCGGGCAGACAGCGCGAACTCGACGGCATCGCTGCGTGGCTCCGCGACCTCGCGGAACCCGGCGAGAGAGAGATACCGCCGGGAACGCCGACCGTCGTAGCGGGAGACATGAACCTGGTGGGTGGCTCGCGGCAGCTGCGGACGCTTCTCGCGGGCGAGATCGTCGACGAGCGCGGGTTCGGACCGTCGCGGGCGCCGGACTGGGACGGCACGCCCCTCGCCGACACGTGGCCGCGCCTCGCCGGCGGATGGGACGTCTTCACCTGGCGGGACGAGCGCAGCTCGTTCGCGCCAGGGAAGCTGGACTACATCGTCTACTCCGACAGCGTCCTGAGACTCGGAAACGCGTTCGTGCTCGCGACGGAGAAGCTGCCGGCGGAGGCGCTCGAGGCGTACGGCCTCCGACCGGCCGACACGCTCGACGCGTCCGATCACCTCCCGGTTGTCGCCGACTTCACTCCAGTCGACGGACGATCTCGAAGAGAAGCAGTCGAATGATCATCGTCCGTTCGCCCTCGGGGACCCGCTCGACGGCGCCGGCGAGCGCCCGGAGCGTCTCCGGATCGGGATCCCCGGTCGTCGGGAGTCCTTCCTTCTCCTGAAACGCAACGGCCGCCTCGGCCGTCCCCTCGTCCCACTCTCCCGTGCCGTAGTTCGCGTCGTAACCGAGCGACGAGAGCAGGGCCTTTACCAGCATCCTCTCCGCCTCGACCAACTCCTCCCCGCCCCCGGCGGGCGTCGTGATCTCGATCTGATCGGGGTCCGTGACCTCAATCTGCGGCCTGCCGCGGTAGGTCTCGATGCGCCCGGCGACGCAGATCGACTTCCCGTCGAAGAGCCGCTCCGGCGGTGACTCGAAGCGGGACCGGTTCTGCCCCCAGATCACTACCGTGAAGGCCTGGTCCGGGTACGGCCGCTCGAGATTCAGGAACGTCGGCCCGCCCTTCACCGATCCGAAGTACGCGGCGCTTGCGACGTGCCCGCAGACCCGAGCGACCTCGCCGACGTGGTGCGCCGCCTCGGTCGCCGGTATCCGCTGCGGCCCCTCGGCCAGCGCCGCGGGAGAGACGAGCGCCAGGACGACCGCAAGAGCGAAGAGGGACATGCCTGCGCCGCATGGCCCCCGGGGACGGCAACGGCGTGCGTTCTTCACGACGTACCTCCTTCGAAGAGACCCGATGATCGCCTCGGAGGTACGACTATCCCTCTCTCACGCGGGCGAGGTCAAGCCAACTCGACGACGCGACGGAGAACCCCTACGGACTCTGCGAGGCCGCCCCGGTGGCCTCCCCCGTCTCCGGCCCCTGTCTCCCGCCCTCTTCAGATTTCTCCTCCCCGGACTCCGCGCCCATCCTGTCGGCCGCGAAGGAGAAGTGCATCTGGACGATGAGCCAGACCCCGCCGCGCTTCTCGAGCACGCCGGTCCAGCGCGTGTCCTTCCACTCGACCTCGACGCCCTCCCATGTACCTCTGTCGTCGAGGATCGCGGAGAACCACGCCACGTCGCCGGTCCGGGAGAAGTTCAGGCGCAGGTCACGGACGTCGTAGCCGGTGGCGACGAATCGATCGTCCATGTAGACATCGAAGAGCGGCAGGAAGTCCTCCCACCCTTCGATTCTCGGCTCCCACGTGGGCTCGAACATGAAGAGGTCCTCATCGTGAGCGAGGATGCTCTCCAGCCGCGCCCGGTCCTTGGTGAGGGCCCAGCCGATCGAGTCCCGGATGATCTGCGTGATCTCCGTGACCTCGCTGTCCGCCGCCTCGCGCGCGTCGGCGGATGCTACCATCGTCGTCTGTGCCAGGATCGGCGCGAGCGCGAGAACGGCGAACACCGCCCCGATCTCCTTCACGAGCGCGTCAAACACCCCGTTCCTCCTTCTGCACGATCCGAGCACGGGAGGGATCAGGACCCCTCCCGCCCTTCCGACCGATCTCGCCAGATGTTCTCAAGGATGATCCCCGTCATCTCCCTCACGGACTCCGACACTCTCTCGTCCTTGACGACGCCGACCAGGATCTGCACGCCCAGGAAGAGCGCGCTCAGGAAGTGCGCGTACACCAGGGGATCGATCCCCTTCGCGAACTCGCCCCCCGCCGTTCCCCTCTCAACCAGCTTCACGAGCATCTCCAGGGACTCCCGGTAGAGCGCGCTCGTGCTCTCCCTGAGTTCCTCGTGCCTGAGCGACTCCACAATGAGGTTGATGTTCGCCCGGGCCGCGATGCGCCACTCCTCGCTGCGCGAACTGTCGGCGTACCTCTCCAAGATGACGCCGATCGCCCTTCGGACGCTCTCCTCCTCCGAAAGGAGCTTGTAGAATGCCTCGTTGCGCCCGGAGCTGCGGTCCTCCAGCGCCTCCACGATCTCGTCCTTGCCCTTGAAGTAGGTGTAGAGGACGCCGGTACTGACACCGAGCTTCGCTGCCAGGTCGCGGACCGTCGTCTCGCGGTACCCCTTCTCCGCGAAGAGCTGCCAGGCGGCCTCGACGATCTGCTTCCTGCGGAGTTCGAAGTACTCCGGAGGCATCTTGGGCGTCATCGGGCCCTCCCTTCATCCGCGCGGGGCGACTCCGTTCATTGTAACGAACGTATGTTATCCTAACTCTGGTGTCAAGCTGGAGTCCTGCGACACTGGCGGCACCCCCATCACCAGCGATCCCCGGGACGCGGGAGCGTGGAGTCTCCCGCACACCTTGACAGGCAGCGCGAACTGTGCTACACTCCAGAATGGGACAGGATAGCCGCTTCGGGCACCGGATGATGCTTCCGCGAGGCAGGCGTGAGGCAGGGGACGCCGGTCTCCACAGCCCGCCGGTGATGGGCACGTACCTTGCTCCACATTCTAGTACTTGACCGTCGGACGCGGATGGGCGAGGTTTACGGCATGAGACGGAATCACGGGAATGCGCGATCGGTCGGCCGCCGCGCGCGTGATGAGGGATCGGCCCTCATCGTCGCGCTCGTCATGATCACGGCCGTTCTGCTTATCGGCGGAGCGCTCTTCGCCATGGGCGTCGCCGAGAGCGATCTGGTCGACTACGGATCCGACTCCTCGCAGTCGTTCTACCTGGCCGAGGGAGGCATCGAACGAGCCACGACATGGCTTCAGGAACTCGCGCAGCAGTACCCACCGAAGTTCCCTCAGAAGCAGGCGTTCGACGGCCAGGGCCTCGGCGAGGGCACGTACGACGTCGACATCAAGAAGAAGGTCGGATCGAGCGAGTGGGCGTCCGGCTACGATATCTGGTCCACGGGAACGGTCGACGGCGTGAGCCGGGAGATCCACGTCGTGATCCAGCGGCAGACCTTCGCGCAGTACGTCTACTTCGCCGACGAGTCGGCGACGATCTGGTTCATCACGGGCAATCACCTCGACGGCCCCGTTCACGTGAACGGGCTCGTCAACATCAGCGGCGATCCCTGGTTCGAGATGATCGTGACGACGGCCGAGGACGAGATGAACATCCGCCCCGGGAGCGACCCCATCTTCGACGGCGGCTACGAACTCGGCGTCGACTACGTTCCCCTCCCCGCTCCTGACGACCTCGCCCTCTCGCTCGCGACGATGGCAACGTCAGACGGAGTCCACGGCGGCCCCCTCTCGGGCCAGCACGCCAAGTACGAGGTCGAGATCGGACGGAACGGCAACCTGGGCACGCTGAGCTACCGCTCGTACAGCCGGTCCGGGGGAAGCTATCACTGGAGCGGATGGACCGACGTTGATATCTCGGCGACGAACGGCATCTGCTGGTTCGACGAGCCCGTCTTCATCGAGGGCACACTCCGCGGTCAGCTCACGGTCGGCTCGGCAGCGAACATCAACATCACCGACAACATCCTCTACGAGGATTCAACTCCTGGCTCCGGGCCGAACCCCGGCTGCAACGACATCCTGGGACTCGTCTCGGCGAAGAACGTCGTCGTCTACGACTCGACGCCGAATCTCGACGACTGCGAGATCCACGCGCATATGCTGGCTCTCGACAAGTCGTTCACGGCGAGGAACTACGACGAGGGAGCGCCTCGAGGCGAGCTGACGATCTGGGGAGGGCTGGCCCAGCAGAAGATCGGTCCCGTCGGGCAGTTCGTGTCGGGCCACGTGATCATCCACGGGTACAACAAGAACTACCACTTCGACAGGAACTTCATGACGAACTCCCCGCCCGGCTACCCGGCCACGGGCAAGTACTACGTCGTCGAGTGGGAAGAGATCAAGAGCCCGACCGGCTGATCCACGAAGCCAACCGGAAGAAGCAGCCATCGAAGACGCCCGCCTGCCGAAACGGCAGGCGGGCGTTGTTCACCGTCACGGGGACGGCGGGGGGGGCCGAGGAGAACCCTAGTTGTTGCTCGTCAGGATCACGGTGACACCGACGCTGTCGCGCGGGGCGCCCTGGGGCCAGCGGAGTTGCACGTCGACGGTCTTCCGGTAGATGCTGTCCCCGGACGTCGAGTAGGCGAAGTGCGTGACCGTCCACGTGAGGTCTCCGAGGACGTCGTTCGTGGCGTCCGCATCTCCCCTCGTGCTCACGACGATGCTCGGATCGGTGGGATGGACGCCCGTATCGACGTTCACGCTGGAAACGTCGTCGTCGGTCCCGGACGATCCGTAGCCCGCCCCCATGAGCTGTTCCGCCTTCCGCTCCACGAGCCGCAGCGCCATGCGCTTGTCCCCCCGCCGCGACGTGAACGACTTCCCGCTCACGATCGCGTTGTAGATCGGGACGATGAGGATCGCGACGACGACCGTGGCGATCAGGACCTCGATCATCGTGGTACCGGAACTGCGGCCCGGCGCCGCGATCGCTCTGCGCATCGCTCCGAGGGGCCCCTGCCCGTTCAGGCCGGGAGCGGCCGTCCCTGGACTCCACACTCGCCTCATGGCTCACCCACCCGCGCCGTGCGCGATCTAGTCGCAACCAACCTCGTGCCACGCCATCAGCTCGTACGCGCCCGTCGTCAGATAGCCGGGCGGCTGATCCGTCGCGAACCTCGGGTCGTAGTTGTAGTTCTTGGCGTAGCCGTTGTTGATAACAACCTGGCCCCCGTGCAGGTAGCCGGTACCCACCGGACCCCGGTACTCCTGCACGATTCCTCCGTGAACGGTCAGTGTGCCGCGCGGACCGCCGACGTTGTAGTCGTCGGCCTTGAAGGACGTCCCGAGCGCCATCATGTGTGCGTGAATGTTGCACCCGTCGCTGTTCGCGTCGTTGTTCTTGATGCGGATATTCCACTCGGCGACGATCCCCAGAATGTCGTCGCACCCCTCGTTCGGACCCAGGACGGGATCGGCGTCCCGGTACACGACGTCGTCCATGATCAACACGTCCTTCGCCGCGCCGACGGTGAGATCGCCGTCGAGTATGCCGTCGAGCTTCACGTTGCCGTCGACGAAGAGGATCCCGTTGAACGACGAGATCTCGACGTCGGTCCAGCTGCCCCCGCGATACGGCTTGTAGCTCACGTAGCCGTACTGCCGGCTTCCGCTGACGCTCCTGCTGAGTTTGACCTTGTAGTTGCCCGTCAGGTGAATGCCGCCGTTCTGGGCCATCGCCTCGACCTCATCGAGGTAGGCGGGGAAGTCGATCCAGGTCGAGCCGAGCCTGCAGCCCGCGTCGAAGGTCGGCTCGTCGTACGGCGCGTTGTTGAGCCGCCGCGTCTCGACGTAGTTGTGCCCGTCGTTGTAGTAGACGAGCGTCGGGCTGTGGCTGGGATCGCTGTCTCCCGGGCCGCCCCACGAGCTTGTCACCATCCCTCCGAAGTAGGGATCTCCCATGATGTGGATGTGACCGTTCGTATGGACCGGACCGTTCAGCGCGTCGGCCGAGACGAACCAGATCGGTGTGCCGCTCCCGGCCATGCACTCGAGATCGGTGAAGTAGATGTACCTCGCGAACGACTGGGTCGTCGCCTCGCGGACGAGCGTTCTCGTCTTGTTGCCGACAGTCGCCGTCGACGTGATCGTGTATTCCTTCCTGAGGTCGAACGGATTCCCGGCGTCGGGCTGGATCGTCACGTAGTACGTCCCCTCGCCGGCGGCCACCGGGTCGGACCCCAGAGGCTCGATGAGGTCGGTTCCGCCGGGCGGGCCCGATTGGGCCGTCAGCCACTGCACGCCCTCGGAGAGACCTCCATCCGCCAGGAAGAACGCCTGCACGCTGTCCTCGTTCCGCGCCGCCAGACTGGCGTCCTGCGCTCCGATCTCGAACATCGCTGCAACCGTGGCAAGCATCACGAAGGCGAGGATCAGGACCACTCCGAGCGCGGATCCGCGCTGGCTCCCAAGCACCGCGGTCTTCGTTCCCATGATTGTACCCTCGTCCCTGTGGCCCCGCCCGCCTGGGGCCTGGAGGGCTCCATAGCAGGCTGTAACCGGCGCGGCCGGTCGACACGCGTCACCATGACGTACTGCAAGTACTGTGCCCAGAAGGACCTTGACTGAACTTCGCTCGCGAATATAGAATGCACGCGCTGTCATGGAAGTGAAGGCAGGAACCGGTCTGGGAAGACCAGAACGAAGGAGGGAGCCCATGGCTCGCCCGGTTCGGCTGTCCGCTCGATTGGGGTGTCTCGTCGCGGTTCTCCTCGTAGCGCTCCCCGCCGCGGGTCAGATCCAGGACCAGCTCGCCGCGTACACGGGAGCGAACGCGGAAGGGTATCTGCAGCCTCTCGCCGATGCTGTCGGCACGAGTCTGAACTCGGGGGTCTTCCGCTCGGCCTACATCCCCCAGGAGGGGTTCCACTTCAAGTTCAGCATGGAGGTCATGTCGGTCTTCTTCTCCGAGGACGATGAGACCTTCGACGGCGTCGCCGAGGAGGGCTTCCAGCCGCTCGACCCCGACGGCATCATCGACATCCCGACGGTCGTGGGGTCGACGGGATCGGTGATCGTCGAGGGCATCGGCGGCACGAGCTATGCCTTCCCCGGCGGCTTCGACCTCAACTCCTTCTCCTTCGGCGTGCCGCAGATCACGATCGGTTCCGTCAAGGGAACCGAGATGATCTTCCGGTACTTCGCGCTCGACATCAGCGACACCGAACTCGGGAACTTCAGCCTCATCGGCCTCGGCGCGCGGCACAGCATATCCCAGTACATGGGGGACGATCCGCCGCTCGATCTCGCAGTCGGCCTGATGTGGCACACCTTCAAGCTCGGAGAGAACGACGAGGGCTCGGAGCTGATCGCCGCGAACGCGCTCACGTTCGGCATCCAGGCGAGCAAGCGCCTCGGCGAGGGCCTCATCTACTTCGAGCCGTACGCGGGGCTCTCGTACGACACGTCCTCGGTGGATGTCGAGTACCAGAGCGAGGCGACCGGGGATCCGCTGGACATCTCGCTCGATCTGGAGTCCGATCCCACGGCGCGGCTGACGCTGGGGGGGAGCCTGAACATCGGCGTGTGGAACCTCCACACGGAGTACGCGTTCGCGGGTCAAAGCGGCTTCACGTTCGGCACGGGCATCGCGTTCTAGCGTCACATGGAGGAGCTACCCATGAGAAAGACACTCACCGCCGTCCTTTTGCTCGCCTTGGGCTGCGCCCTCCTTGCGGGAACGGGGTGCCTGCTCGAGGAAAAGGTGATCGAGATTGTCCTGTCGCAGGCGACCTGCGTGGAGTTTCAGGAGCGCGAGGACAACGAGAGCTTCACGAACCCGGAGACGCTCGACTACGCGGACAGGATCGACGAGATCCTCGACGACAACGATCTCGTGCGCGCCGACATCGACAGCATGGTCGTCTCCAGCATCACCTACGAGGTCACGTACTTCCCGCCGCCGCAGGGCGCGCACGACGACTGGGAGCTCACCGGGGAGGTATGGATCAAGCGAAACGATGCGGTCGTCGACTCCGCCGTAATCGTCGACCTGACCACGCAGTCGATCCTCGATGCGCTCGACACGCCGACCCCCGCGGATCTCAACGCCGCCGGCGTGGCGATCCTGAACGACGCCATCAACGACTACATCTCGGGGATGAACCCCGTTCTCGTCTTCAGGCTCGACACGACGACGGGCGACGTGGATCCCGATCCGAGCCCCGCCGACTCGCTCATCTTCGACTGGAAGGCGTGTATCAAGCTGCAGCTCGTCTCGGAGCTCGAGCTCGAGACGTTCGAGATATTCTAGACGCGCCTCCGGTTCTCGCAGGAACGGCTGGCACGGCACACGCAGAGGGCCTCCGGCACGACGCCGGGGGCCCTCTGTCACAAGCGGGTCGCCTTCTACGTGGAAGCCGGGCGTCTGACCGCAACCGTTCCGGCCAGCCTGTCGTGAAGCGACGGGCGGCGTGCCGCAGAAGCCAGGAAACAGATCAGCACGAGCACCGCGACGACGAGCCCGGCGCCGAGGAAAGACGCGTTCCCGAACGAGAGCCCCGCGACGACGAGGAGGAAGCCGCTCCACTTGATGAGCCATCTTGCGAAGAGGCTGGCGAGGGAGGCTTGACTGCCCGAGGTGAGCCGCACCTCGACCCGGGCGAGGCGTTTCCCGAAGCCTGCTCCTGCGAGCCCCTCGGGAAGCGAGACAAGCAGAGCCGCAAAGGGGAACCCGTAGAGGAACGTCCCGAAGATGCCGAACAGCATCGGGAGCGGACCTCGCCACAGCGACCCGTCCGATCCGATGCTGAGCGTCGCTGCGGCCCGGCGCGCGAACCACGTGCCTGTGGTGGTGGACAGGAGAAGGGCGACCGCCACGCCGAGGGCGACATCGATGGCGGTAGCGAGAAGGCGGGGCCCGAGTCCCGCCTTCGATTCAGTCATCGGGGGTCTTCGGGGCGATCAATCTGCGCCCTCGCGGTAGCCGGCCTTGACGCTGCCCCAGGTTGCGGCCTGCACGGGCGTGTCCTTGAGAAGGGTCGCCCTGCCGGCGCCCCCGGTCGGAGACGTGAAGTCGAATGTCCCCTCGATCTCATCGTCGGTGAGGGTTCCGGTGAAAGTGAACTCCCCGAAGCTGAGCGGCGCGGTGACGGTCCCCGTACCGCTCCCCGTGGCATCGACGACGGTGCCGGAGCCGTTTCCGACGCTCTCGGCCTCGAACGTGAAGGTGAGTGTGTTCGCTCTCCCACCGCCCCCGAGGCTTCCAGCAGCCGTTCCGGATCGGACCCCCAGACCGAGAACGGACAGATCGATCGTCCCGGACCCGGAGAGGTCGGACGCGTTCTGTGTGATCTCCCAGGAGAGGTCGCCCGAGACCATGTAGACCGTGTCCTGCCAGCTGCCCGCCCAGGACCCGACGAGATCGGGCACCGGCCGGTTCGCAACGGGGAACGCCTGGAGTGGCGCGACGGCCCCACCGTCGGGCACGAGAGAGGCCAGGAGAGCGGCCGCGGTGAGGAGCGCCGCCATGTAGATCAAGGGAAACGTTGCGCGTCCTGGCATGGTCGCATCTCCTTTCCACCCCGGGACCGGGTCCCTGGCGTCGGTTGCGCTCCCCCGGAGGAGCCTGGCGTGTGCGACCATCGTGCACGACTGCGCACCGGTCGTCAAGAGTGATGTGAATGTCAGTCGGTTTCCCGGCGTCCGCTCCCCCGAAAGCGAAGAGGCCGGGCGCTCGGCGCCCGGCCTCTCGTCACCTGGGATCGTCGGGTGGCGTTCTACTTCCGCCGCCCCCTCAGGTACATGTAGGTCTGCGTCTCGAAGAGGATGACATCGCCGTCCTTGAGCTGGGCCTCGGTGTCCGTCACCTGACCGTCGACCGTCACGCTCCCCATGAGCACCTCCAGCTTCGGCGGCGTGCCGTCGGAGGTTCCCACGAACCGCACGACGGTAGACTTGAGGTCGCTGAGGTACTCGTGCCCGGTTCCGACCTCGACGGCCGGCAACCCGAAGTTCTCGAGTGGCACGTAGCTTCGCGAAGAGACGGCGCCGGGCTCCGCGACGGGCTTCATGTAGCCCTTGACGCGCGTCGCCTCACCGGCAATCGGCCTCGTGAGCGCGTTCGTCCATGCCTTTCTCTGCTGGATGCCGATCGCCGACACGCCGATCAGCACGCCGAGGAGCCCGATCGTCACCTGATACGCCGTGAGACCGAAGCCCTTCTCACGCGTCCAGCTCGACCCGCGGCGCGAGCGTGGAGCGGCCTGCTCCAGAGGTGGCACGGTCCCAGGCTCGTCCCTGCCCGGTTCGGCCGAGACCACTTCCGTCTCGACGCCCTCGGGCGACTCGTCGACGGGCCGCGTCTCATCGGCCGGCTGCGACACCTCGACGGACTGCGTCACGATGGCGTCGGAGAGCGCGTCGAAGACGGACGCGAGTTCGGTCCCCGTCCTGGCGGCGTAGTACCTCCCGCCGCCTCTCTCGGCCAGCGCCGACATGAGGTCGCCGTCGATCTTCCCGGTCGCGCCGAGCCCGATCGTGTGTACCCGGACCCCCTCTTTGCCGAAGAGCGTACCCAGCTCCAGGAGCCGCGCACGGCTTGCCCGGTAGATGCTGTCGTACTGCGAGTAGTCGTCGTACATCGGGATGAGCTTGCCGTCCGTCAGGAGGACCACGTGAGCCTCGCGGTCGCCGGACGAGGATATCACGCGATCTCTCTCGCTCCAGGCGATCTCAAGACCCCGCGTGATATCCGTACGGTCCGCGTTGAACGTGATCTCGAGCGCGTTCTTGATCGCGGCGCGGGACGCTGCATCGCTCACAACCATCGGATACCGGGCGAGCGCCGGTACCGGCTCCTCGCCGTAGGCGTAGACGGCGATGCGGTCGCCCGGAGCCGCCGCGTCGATGAAGCTTCTGAGCGCGTCGAGCGTCGCGTCCGCCCGGCCCTGGTAGCGCATCGTACCTGTGCCGTCGATTACGAAGACGTAGTCCGAACCCGTCGCCGGCGCCGCGGCGGCGGGCGCCGTCAGACAGACGGCCAGGAGCGCCGCTCCCATGGCAGCTATCGCTGTGGCTCTCATGGCTCTCCCCCCACAGATCGTTCCGCCGGTCCGTCTCGCCGGACCGACCCGGATGTCAGCGGTCTTTCGGTTCAGGGAGATGCAAGAAACGGGCCGGGGAAGGCCCCGGGACTGCCTTCGCGGGCCCCCGGAAGCCGCGAACGCCGTGAGGGGCCCGGAGATTCGGGCCCCTCACGAAGGACATCCAGCAGTACATAGATAATGCGTGTGGGCAAGCCCACCGGCGGGCGGTCCGCAGCCGCTACGGCTTCACGAGCTCGACACGCCGGTTCTTGGTCCGCCCCTCCTCGGTCGTATTCGGTGCGATCGGCGCGGACTCGCCGTACCCCTTCGGCGTGAGCCGGCCGGTGTCGATCCCGAAGAGCCCGAGGTAGGCAACGACGGTTTCGGCCCTGCGCTGCGAGAGGTCGAGGTTGTAGTCGTCTGCGCCCTGGTCATCGGTGTGTCCCTGCACCTCGAGCGCCAGGTTCGGGTTCTCACGGAGCAGCATGACGACATGCTGCAGCTCCTCGGTGGACTCGGTCTGGAGCGTCGCCTTGTCGAGATCGAAGAGAATGCCGTGGAGCGCGACACGGCCATAGGCGTCGAGCGCCGCCTTCATCTCGGCGGGGCCGAACGTCAGGCTCTTCTCGAAACCGGCCTCCTCGATGATCCTGAGGTCCTGCTGCGAGAAGTTCCAGATGTGCACCTCACACCAGGTGCGCACACCGTCACCCGGCAGCCTGAACGTCAGATACCCCCCGTTCTCGTAGAGGACTTCCCCGCCCTGCTCGAGCGCCGCGCGCTTGTAGTTCTCGCGGTACTCGAGAACGGAGTGAGACTTGTCCGCGTTCCTGCCCGTTTCGTCGCGCAGACCGTATGTCATCTTCCAGAACTTCCCCTGGACGGTCTCCTTGGTTGCCTTTCCGGTCTCCGGGTCGGTCACCCAGAACGCGTACTCACCGTAGTCCTGATAGTCCCCCTGCGGATTCAGCGTCGAGCCCGGGAACGGTCGGATGAGCGGATGCTCCCGGGCCTCGCCCGCGGAAACCGAAGATGCAGGAACGAAAAGAAGCGTGCAGCAGAGGGCAGCAAGCGCGAGCCGGTTCATGGACTCCCCTTTCGGTCTGACCGTCGGTGGCCTCTTCGATCATCCATACACCAAGCGCGCGCCCGCGGACGCGAAGACGAGGATAGCACCGACGCCGGAACGTGGCAACGCGGCGAGCCTCTCGGGCCACGCCGCGTCTCGTCGTATCCCCGTGCCGAGGCGTTCGTTGACTACGCCTCACCCTCCTCCGGACTCGGCGCGGCCGTAGCCGCATCGTCCTGCGCTGTGTCCTCGGGCCGTCTGTAGAACCGCGTTGTTGGGTACGCGAACTCGATCCCGGACTCAGCACCGAAGGCGTCGAGGACGCTCTCCCACATGGTCTGCTCGCTGCCCCGTCTGTTGCGGGCGCGACAGAGGTACCGAATGGTGAGGAGGACGCCGCTCTCTCGCACGGCCGTGTAGACCGTCGGCGTCAGCCGCTCGTAGAAGATCAGGAAGCGCTTGCTCGCCTCCTTGATGCGCTCCTCGGCCGACTTGCTGAACTGCTCGGCGTTCTCGTCGGCGATCCGCTGCATGATCTCCTTCGCGCGTCGCCAGTCGCTCTCGAACGTGATGAGCACGGGGATCTCATGCCACACGTAGCGGAATCCCTGGCTGTAGTTCGCCAGGGGCTGGGACATGATGAGGCCGTTCGGCACGTGGAGCATCCGTCCCGTGCTCTGATCGGCGTCGACCCAGTTCCTGACCTCGAGGAGCGTGAACTGGAAGGCACGGATGTCGATGACGTCCCCGATCTTGCCTCCGATCTCGATCCTGTCGCCGACCTTGAAGGGCCGGCGCCAGACGATGAAGATCCAGGCTGCGAAGTTCGCGACAGTGTCCCGGAGAGCGATGGCGAGACCGGCCGAGACGAGCCCCGCGAACGTCGCGAACGAGCGGAAGCTCACGACCCAGACGCGGCTGATGACGAGGACGCCGACCGCGACGGCAACGTAGCCTGTCGCCTTTCTCCATCGATACCGCGCCTTCGGATCGTCCGTGTTCCTCCAGACGATCCTGAGGATGAGGAACCTGGCGAGCCAGAGCACGAGGATGATCGCCGCCGTCGCGACCACGTGCTCCGCTGTCGTCCGCTCGACCCCGATGCCCAGAGCCAGCCACTCGACGACTCTCTCCACGACGCGCCCTCCTTGCCGGGAAGGAATGCTCAGGCTCAGGAGACAGTACCAGATCGTTGGGTCAAGTCAACACCGCCCAACGGGCGAACGCAAGGAATGGTTGGGCGTCACTCAGCTATATGCTATCATCGCTCAGGTACCCTCGTTCCTCGGCGGCTGCGTGGCAACGTCTGGTCGCACGACCCCGCCTCCAGGTGCAGTAGCTGGAAAGGAGAGCACGATGCGGACATTGCTTGGGCTCCTGGCCTCCCTGCTGATCGCTCTTGCCTGGCTCGTTCTCCCCTCCGGAACGGCCGGCGCGGCCCGCGTCGCCATCTACGACGACCCGGGTGCGCACGTCCTCAGGGACTCCACCGACTGCGTGGAACTCGTCTATGGAGGCAACGGCACCGGCAGCGGTTCCTACTACCCTGTCGGTCCCCCCTACCACAATGTGTGGCTCTCCCCGCCCAACGGCGCGATGGCCGCGTCGTCCGACTCCGTGACGACTGTGATCTGCATCCAGTACCACTCCTCCGACGGCAACGACGGGATCTCCGAGATCTACATCGATGGCTCTCCCGATCCTCTCGTCAGGGTCGACACCTACAGACGGGGCGTCTGGTACGTCGAGGTCTCTCAACTCACGGCCGGGCCGCACAGCGTCATGGTCCTTGCGTCGGGGGACTCCAGTCCTCTAGGCGTCGTGCCGAGCCCGCACCGCACCTCGCCCGCGACCGGCGACAACGACGTCTGGTACTTCTGTTTCAGCAACGCGACCACACCCGTGTCCGAGGGGAGTCCCGATCCCGGGCACTGCTCGGCAACCTGGGGCGAACTCGCCGAGGACGGAGAGACACCTCTCGTCTGCCCCGGCGGAGACGGAAGCGTGATCGGCGTGCTGATACGGGACAAGCACAACGAGCCCATCGGCGACGCGCTCGTCACGGCGGAGATCCTCCCCGACTGCGGCGCCTGCCGCTGCGAGACGGTGACGGCCAGGACGGAGAGCCTCGCAGGTTTCGCGGCCATCCCGGTCTCGATGGGCCTGGACCGATCGATGAATACCTCCTGCTGCGAGGTGTCGGTGAGCGTGCGCTGCGAGATGGTCACGATCGCCTGGAGCGGAACCGGGGGTGCCCTCGCCGACGCCAGGCCGTGGGTGTCGCCCGACCTCAACGGGGACTGCTACGTTGACATGTCGGACTTCTTCATGCTGAACGGGGATATGGGCACGACCGCCTGCAGGACCGACTTCAACTGCAGTGGTCTCGTCGACACGGCCGACAGCAGGATCTTCACGGCGCACTTCGCCCAGACCTGCGAGCCGTGGGCGGGAATCCCGGGTCAGCCAGGACCGGAGTCCGGGTCGACGATGCTGAAGCAGAACTCCCCGAACCCGTTCGGTTCGCTTACGAGGCTGGTCTTCGAGGCCCCGTCGCCGGGCCGCGCCGTTCTCACCGTCTACAGCGCCTCGGGCAGGGCGGTGCGTACGATCGCGCTGGACTGCGACCGCGCCGGCACGCACGAAGCGGTATGGGACGGCCGCGACGAGCGCGGGAGCCCCGTGGGCTCAGGAGTGTACTTCTGCAGACTCGAGATGGCAGGACGCCTCGAAACCGGGCGGATGGTTCTCATCCGCTGAACGTCCGGCGGCGCCAGCGGTTGCACGGTCGAAGAAGCCCGGACGTAGCAGAGGACCCGGCCATCTGCCGGGTCCTCTCACACTCAGCCACCTCTGACGCGCGACGGACTCCTCGGGCATCGTCGCTCGCCGGGATCTACTTCCCCGGCAGAAGCACGCTGTCGATTACGTGGACCACACCGTTCGAAGCGTCGATGTCGGTGGCCTTGATCTGAGCGTCGTTGACCATGGCCTTGCCGTCCTTCACGGCGATCTTCACATCCATGCCCGCCAGAGTCTTGAGGCTCTTCGCCTCCACGACGGCGTCGGAGAACATCCGGCCAGCGACGACGTGGTACTTGAGGATCGTCTGGAGCTTCTCGAGGTTCTCCTCCTTGAGGAGCGACTCGACCGTCCCCTCCGGGAGCTTCGCGAAGGCGTCGTCGGCGGGCGCGAAGACCGTGAGCGGCCCCTCGCCCATAAGCGCATCCGCAAGTCCCGCGGCCTCGACGGCGGCGAGCAGGGTCCCGAAGGCCCCGGCCTCCTTCGCCACGCCGACGATCGTCTTGTCGGTGGGGAGAAGCACCGTGTCGATCACGTGGATGACGCCGTTCTTTGCCTTCACGTCAGCGGTCGTGACGCTCGCGTCGTCGATCATCACCTTCTCGTCCTTGACAGCGATGTCGACGCGCTGCCCGTTCATGGTCTCGGCGGCCTTGAGGCCGACGACATCCTTCGCCATGACCTTGCCCGAGACGACGTGATACGTGAGGATCGCGACGAGCTGGTCGCGGTTCTCAGCCTTGAGCAGCGTCTCGATCGTACCCTCAGGCAGCTTCGCGAAGGCGTCGTCGGTCGGAGCAAACACCGTGAAAGGGCCCTCGGCCTTGAGAGCGTCGACGAGTCCGGCCTCGGTGAGCGCTGCGGCGAGCGTCGTGAAGCTCCCCGCCGCGACGGCCGTGTCGACGATGTCCTTGGCTTCGGCAGCCTTCTTGCCGTAGTCGTGACCGCCCGAGTACGCGGGAGCCGCGAGGGCAACGACGGCGACGATCGCGAGGATGGTTCCTATCATCTTCATGTCCGTTCTCCTTGCTGTTCAAGTGTGAGTACTCGCTCCTCTGCTACTCCGGCGGCAGAAGCACGCTGTCGATCACGTGGATCATGCCGTTCGACGCCTCGATGTCGGTCTTGACGATCTCCGACTCGTTGGCCATCGGCTTGTCGTTCTGCATCGAGATGCGAACGTCGAGCCCGGCCAGCGTCTGGATCTTGTCGGTCTTGAGGACGTCAGACGCGGGGACCTTGCCCGAAGCGACGTGGTACTTGAGAATCGTCTGGAGCTTCTCCATGTTCTCAGGCTTGAGAAGACTCTCGACGGTACCCTCGGGCAGCTTCGCGAAAGCGTCGTCGGTCGGCGCGAAGACAGTGAAAGGTCCGTCCCCCTTGAGAGCGTCGACGAGACCCGCCTGCCCAAGGGCTGCCGCCAGGGTCTTGAAGCTCCCCGCGGCTACCGCGGTCTCGACGATGTCCTTCTTGCCCATGCCAAACATGATCCTCCCCTTCCTCCCTTTCAGGATTGCTGCGCTCTGGCCTCTGCCCTGGTTGAATCAAGCGTGGGGGCTGTGGGCTTGACTGACAATCATTGGATGCATGGGAGGCAGGAGGGATTCTCTTCGGTCCGGGAAGCGTGCCCTGGAGCTCGGGCCGGTGACTGTTGGTTCAGTAGGACCGCGGCGTCTGCAGATGTGCGCCGCACCCGGAGAACGGTGCTGGTTCGCGAGGACTCGAGAGGGCACGTGGCAGAATCTCTGCCTTGCGGTTCGCCCGCTGCTTCGGAGGGGCCGGCGGCTCGTCGGCGGGGCGGCCCGAGGAACCGCCCCGCTGCGGCCGGCCTCCGGCGCTACCTGAGGATGACCATCTTGCCCCGTGACTCGAGGTCGGGCGCCTCGAGAGCGTAGAAGTACACGCCGGCGGAGACCTCGTTGCCGCGATCGTCCATGCCGTCCCACTCGGCCACGTGGTGGCCTCCGGGCAGCGATCGATCGATGACCGTCCGGACGACCTTGCCGGCGGCGTTGTAGACACGGAGCGTCACGGCTCCGCCGGGGTTCGGGAGGCCGAATGCGATCCGCGTCCCTTCCCCTGCCGGGTTCGGGAACGCACGGTTCGCGTAGGCCACCTCGGGAACCTGCGGTTCATCGATACCGGCCCAGCACTCCACAAGCTCCACGCTGTGCGTCGCGTCCGTCCACGGCGTGTAGCCCACGGGCCCCATGAACCAGGCGGGGTCGACGCAGTGGTCCCCCCAGTAGTTCAGCTCGGCCGGAAGCGTGTCCGCGCTCGCGTTGAAAACCATGAGTGTGCTGTGATCGAGGAAGTCGTTGGCCTCCGCGAGCGTCCCTCCGAGCGTCGGACCCGGACTCCCGAAGCTCGACACGTTCGCGAAGCTGTTCCCCTGGAACGTGCACGAAGCGAGATGCGGAGCCGCCGTGTCGGAACAGGAGACGCCCGACTGGTTGCCCGCGAACGCGCACCGGCGGACGGTCGGCTCCCCGCTCTGATGGAAGTTCGCACCGGCACTCGTCGCGTTCACGAACTCGCAGTCCTCGATCGTGAGGCTCGAACCGCTGCAGTCGAGTCCGTTCGTGAGGGCGTTCAGGCAGTCGACTCTGAGACCCTTGACGACGGCCGGTGTCGAGATGCCGTTCCCCAGGACCCTGGCGTTGACAACAGTCCCGGCCGGACCTCGCATCCCGACGAGCGACACACCGTCCTTGAGCGTGAGGTCGCTGCCGTACGTCCCGGGGAAGACGACCACGATGTCGCCGGCCGACGCGTCATCGAGACCGCTCTGGATGCCCGTATACGGATACTGCAGCGAGCCGTCCTCCCAGCCGCTGTGCGCCGCGTCGACGTAGATGCCGCTTCCGGTGACACTGACACCGGCCACCGCATCGCTCGGTGCGCTCAGGTAGCCGGTCGCATCCTCGGCGAGCACGCGGTACCAGAACCCCTCTCCGGCCGAACCTGTCGTGTCGACGTACGATGTGGCCGCCGTCGCGGAGAGCGTCTCGGGCAGCGCGAACCCCGGCGTGACGTCCCGCACGACAAGATAGCCGCTCAGGTCGTACTCCGGGTTCTGGCTCCACCGGAGCTCGATCCGGTCTCCCCCGCCGAGCGCAATGAGATCCTGGGGCGCCGAGGGAGGCACGTTCTCGGTCGGCACGACGGAGACGGTGTCGCTGGGCCCGCTCTCGTTGCTGGCGAGGTCGACGGCGAAGACCCGATAGTAGTACTCCGTGCCAGGACTCAGAGGTCCGTCGACGTAGCCCGTCTCGATCGAGGTCTCCGAAACCGCGCCCGCGCCGAATACGTCGGACGTGTCACGCTCGATCCGGTAGTGATCGAGATCGGGAGAAGAGCTGTCGTTCCAAGAGAGGACACTCAGACACTCGCTCGTGATCGCATCCAGGCTCTCCGGCGTGGCAGGTGACAGGTCGAGGAGTGTCACCGACACGGTGTCGCTCGGAATGCTCTCGTAGCCCGCCTCGTCGACCGCGGTAATCCGGTAGTAGTAGTCGTCCGCCGCGAGCAGCGGGCTGTCGACGTACGTCGTGTCGCCGGTGCTCATCACCTCCGAGCCTCCGCCGAACGAAGCCGTGGTGTCCCTCTCGACCAGATAGTGGTCGATGTCAGGCTCGGAGTTCGCCCCCCACGCGAGCTCGATAAGGCAGTCTCCGGCCTCGGCCGCGACGCCCACGGGGCGCGCGGGCGGAAGGTCCTCCGTGATCGAGAGGCGCTGGTCCGTCTGGACATCCTCGAAGGTGTTCACGATCCCGCTGGGCCACTCGACGATAAGGCTGTCGACGTAGGTCCAGCCTCCGAGACCGAACTCGACGACGAGCGAGCCCTGCGAGAGGCAGCCGTCCCCGCCGGAGACCTCGCGTATCTGCGACACACCGCCTCTCTCGACCCTCACGCGCGCACCGATGGCCGACCTGTTCGAGAGGACACCCTCAAGCTCCACCTGCAGCCAGTGGCCCTGGTACGACCCCCTCCCGTTTCGGATGAGCCTGTTGGGGCCGTCCGTGTTGGCCAGATACAGATCCAGGTCCCCGTCGCCGTCGTAGTCCGCCCAGGCCACGCCTGTCGTCTCCAGCCCGTCCCCGAGGACGGGGTCGCTCTGGGAAGCGAACCCGCCGCCCATCCTGTTTCTGAAGAGCCGGTTCGTGCCCCAGTTGGCGAGGTAGAGGTCGATGGCGCCGTCGTTGTCGTAGTCGCCCCACGCGACGCCCAGTCCGTCCCCCGAGTCATCGAGCGGACTCGCGGTCACGTCCGAGAACGTCCATGCGCCGGGGCCGTCGTTCTCGAGGAGCTTGTTCGCGGCGCCCCGCTTCGAGAGATAGAGGTCGAGGTCACCGTCGTTGTCGTAGTCGGCCCACGCGGCGCCGTAGCTGTCGCCGGGATCGCCGAGGGGAAGGCCGCCCGTCGCGTCGGAGAACTGCCAGCCAGGAGGTCCATCGTTCCGGCAGAGCCTGTTCGCCGAGCCGTCGTTGGCCAGGTACAGGTCGTCGTCGCCGTCGTTGTCGTAGTCGCCCCATGCGGCCGCGACGCCGTCGTTCGCGTCCTCGAGAAGAACGCTCTGGACCTTGCTGAACCGCCAGTCGGGAGGACCCTCGTTTCTGAAGAGCCGGTTCGGTGAACCCGCGGAGACCGACAGGTACAGGTCGAGGCAGCCGTCGTTGTCGTAGTCCGTCCACGCGACGCCCATCCCCTGGCCCGCGACGGCGAAGGTGTCAGTTGTAGCGTCCTCGAAGGACCACGACGGCGGACCGAGGTTCCGGAAGAGCCGGTTGTCGCCCGCCGCGCCCGACACGAAGAGGTCGAGGTACCCGTCGTTGTCGTAGTCGCCCCAGGCCGCGCCCCAGGCGTTCGACGGTTGAGCCAGAGGGCTGCCGGCAGCCTGATCAGAGAAGCTCCCGCCGCCGTCGTTTCGGAAGAGCCGGTTGTCGCAGTCCGAGTTCGTGACGTAGAGGTCCGGATCCCCGTCGTTGTCGTAGTCCCCCCAGGCCACGCCCCTGCTCTCACAGCCGTCATCGAGCGGCGGGACCGTGGCATCGGTCCACGCCTCAGACATCACGATCGCATGGGCGTAGGACTCGATCCCGCACTCCCCGTAGCCGACCTTCCAGTAGCCGTCGCCCGAGCCGAGGCCCCAGCTGTTCTTGCAGATCCAGTAGCCGCCGGCGTCGTCGTAGCCGGTGATGACGATCGCGTGGGCCAGATCGCCCGCCCCGTTGCACCTGAGGATGTCGCCGTCCCAGTACGCATCTCCGAAGACCGCGATCGAGATCGGACCGCGCGCGAAGAGCGCCGCTTTCACGCTGTCCACGTTGCTTGACACGCCGTACTGATGATCGATGTATGACCGCCGGTAGAGCCAGTCGGAACACCTGTCGCTACAGGAGGTCAGATCGCTCGCGGTGTAGGGGAAGCACGCCTCGTCGACGATTCCCATGTCGCTCGCGTAGTCGAGGGCGATGTTGTGCCAGCCACCTCCACAGTCGCCGCAGTCGCTGCAGCAGATGCCGTAGTTCGAGACGAGCATCTGCTCGGAGAGGTTGAGATCAAGATCGGGATCGCCGCCGACGATGTTGTGCATGGCCTCCATCGCGCCCATCGCCGAGAACGCCCAGCAGCTGCCACACGCGCCCTGATTTCTCACGGGCGTCATCCAGTCGACGCCCTCGACGTCCCGCCAGTCGAAGGAGGCCGGGAAGTCGCGCACGCGCAACAGCGGAGGCGCGTCGGACCGCGCTCCCTGATCTCCGCGCTCCCCGGCCGCCCGGTCGAGACGAACGACGGTCGCGTCCCGGCTCACCAACTCCCTGAGGTTCATGAGTTCCGTCACTGAGCCCAGGGCTCTACCCTCGCCGCCCACGCAGATCGAGTACACGGGCGAGAACGGGTCCTCGCCTTCACTGGCCGTCTCCGTCGCCCACCCCTGCCGCGCGCAGTACGACCACCTCCGGCCGCACTCGCCCCGGTAGAAGTCCCACTCCTCGCACTCCGTCCCGTCGGGGAAGATGACGATGCCGTACTCACCCGCGGGCGTGCGCTCGATGCGCCGCTCGTAGCCCATCTCTTCCGCGTAGACCGCGGCGGGGTTCGCGATCCCCATGAGGACCTCGCCCTCACCGAGGGCCGGACGGCCTTCGGAGCCGGCGTCGGCAGCCCGGTCGATCGCGAACCTCGGGGCAAGGTACGGGAAGCCGAGACGCTCGTCCCAGCAGTCGGCCGCGTCGTTGGCCGACGCGGCAGCCGTCGCGAAGAGAATGGCGGCAAGCGCCAGAGCGGTGCAGATCCGTGACATAGCGGTCCGGCCTCCTCACGTGTTGGAATCCCGACAGCTCCTCGGGAGCCGTATCTGAGCAGTCGTCGTGATGGGTCGCTGTGGATTGAAGAATACCATATTCACAGAGGAATAGCAAGGACGGGGACTCGGCGTCCCCGGTGAATCCTCGCCGCCCGAAACTCATCCAAGCAACAGTGCCCGTGTGGGCCGCGTTGCGTTCCATCCCGCCGAATCCAGGGAAGCGAAGGGTGCGCGCAGCGATCGAGGCTGCTGCGAAGCGTGCGGGTGACCGTGTGGCGCTCTCCCGTCCAGTCGCAGAGGAACAGCCACCAGTCAGATCTCAGCAGAAGGAGGCTGGACGTGAAGAGATTCGGCCTGGCGTTCTTGGTGCTGGCCAGCGTCGCCATGTTGCTCCTGCCCGTCGTGGCCACCGCTGCCGGCAGCGGCCTTGGACGGCTCCACCGGCAACGGATGGAGATCGGGCGCGCGCTCATCGAAGTGCAGTCGACAAACTGGCCATCGGTCTTGCAGTACTACGCGAATGACATCGAGTACCACGATCCGATCGTGGACATCTACGGACTCGAAACGATGGCCGAGTTCCTCGGTCGGCTCTTCGCGAGCTCTCCGGACCTCGTCACGACCATCGAGGACGAGACCCTCATCGGCAACACGTACACGGCGACCTGGACGATGGTCGGCCAGTTCAGCGGCGTCCCGTACAGCGCCAAGGGAATCTCGATCATCAAGTTTCGCCGCTGGAGCAGGAAGGTCTACTACCAGCGCGATTACTACTCCGAGAACGACATCATGATCAACATCCCCGGCCTTGACCAGGCGGCGATCGGCTTCAGGACCTTCTACCGCTGCGCCGTCGATCCCACCTTCGAGTGCCCCTTGAGTGGCGCCGGACGCGACGCCGGGCCGGAGATCAACCCAGGCATCGAGATCCAGAGTCCGGACGACGACGACACTCGGGGACGCAGCCTTCTCCGGCTCCGCCGACGTCGACTGCAGGTCGGGCGCGCTCTCGTCGAGATCAACCCCGAGAACTGGCAGTCGCTGCTCAAGTACTACACCGCAGACTACGAGTACCACGATCCGATCGTCGACATCTACGGCATCGAGACGATGACGGAGTTCCTCGCGCGGCTCTTCAGCAGCTCTCCGGATCTCGTCACGACGGTCGAGGACGAGAGCCTTGTGAACGGCGTCTACACGGCGACCTGGACGATGGTCGGGCAGTTCGATGGCGTCCCCTTCAGCGCCAAGGGCATGTCGATCGTCAAGTTCCGCCCCTGGAGCGCGCGGGCCTACTACTCGCGTGACTACTACACCGAGGGCGACATCATGGCCAACATCCCCGGCCTGGACGAGGCGATCGGCGGATTCAGGACCTTCTACCGCTGCGCGGTGGACCCGACCTTCGATTGCCCCCTCGAAGACCCGCCGGTCATCGCTGACTTCGAGAACGAGGAGTCTGAGTCGGATGCCTCCCGAGGCGCGGCCACGTTCAAGCTGCACCAGAACGTCCCGAACCCCTTCAACCCCGTCACGGAGATCTCCTTCCGCATACCCGACGGGGGCGCGGACGTGTCGCTGCGGATATACGATGTCTCGGGCCGGATGATCAGAACCCTTGCCGACGGCCCCGAGCCTGCAGGCACGAGAACGTTCAGGTGGGACGGAACGGACGACGCGGGCAACCCCGTCGCCAGCGGAACGTACTTCTACCAGGTGGCGACACCCTCGTACTCAGAGACGAAGAAGATGCTCCTGCTCAAGTAGCGGGCACGGGAGTCTACGGTTCGACGGAGCAAACCGGCCCCGGAGAGCACCTGCTCTTCGGGGCCGGGGCATTCGGGGCATGCGTGAGGTCTGGAACCTGACAGAGAATGAGCTCGACGAACTGCTCACACTCCCCGGAGCGGAGACCGAGTCACTTGAGGATAACCATCTTGCCCCGTGACTCGAGGTCCGGGGCCTCGAGCGCGTAGAAGTACACACCGGCAGAGACGTCGTTGCCCCTCTCGTCCCTCCCGTTCCACTCCGCCGTGTAGTGACCTCCGGGCATCGGCGCGTCCACGAGCGTGCGGACGAGCTTCCCCGCCGCGCTGTAGACACGCAGCGTCACGCGTCCACCGGGATCCGGCAGCCCGAACGCGATCCGTGTCCCTTTCCCCGCCGGGTTCGGGAACGCACGGCTCGCGTAGGCCACCTCGGGGGCTGCGGGCTCGTCGATGTCCGTCCAGCACTCTGCAAACTCGAGCGTGTGCGTCACGTCCGTCCACGGCGTGTAGTCGATGAGCCCCGTGAACCAGGCCGGATCGACGCAGTCGTCGCCCCAGTAGTTGTACTCGGCCGGCAAGGGGTCTGCGCCGGCGTTGAACACCATGAGCGTCCCGTAGTCGAGGAAGTCGTTCGCTTCTGCGAGGCCCCCTCCAAGAACCGGACCGACGGTCCCGAACGATGACACGTTCGCGAACGCGTTACCCGAGAACGTGCTTGAGGTGATGTGGGGTGCGCTCGTGTCCGAGCAGGAGACACCCGTCTGATTGCCCGTGAAGCTGCATCTCCGCACCACCGGCGCTCCGCCCTGCTGGAAGCTCACCCCTGCGCTCGTCGCGTTCACGAACTCGCAGTCCTCGATCGTCAGGCCCGAGCCGCTGCAGTCCAGTCCCTTCGTCAGGGCGTTCAGGCAGTCGACCTTGAAGCCCTTCAGTGTCACAGGAGCATCGATCCCGGTGGCGGAGACCGTGGCGTTGATCGTTATCTCGTCAGCACCCCGCATCCCCACGAGCGACACGCCGTCCGTAAGCGTGACGTTGCTGCCGTACTCCCCGGGGAAGACGACCACGACATCCCCGGACGAAGCGTCGTTCAGGCCGCTCTGGATGCTCTTGTACGGAGACTCGAGGGTGCCGTCCTCCCAGCCGCTGTTCGAGGCGTCCACGTAGATGCCTGTGCCAGGGGCCTTGACCCCAGCCACCTCGTAGCTGGGGGTGCTTAGATGGCCGGCCGCGTCCTCGGCCATGACCCGGTACCAGAGCCCCTCTCCGATCGAGCCTGCCGTGTCGATGTGCGTCGTCGCCTCCGTCGTGCAGAGCGTCTCCTGAAGCGCGAACGTCGGCGTCGCATCCCGGACGACGAGATACCCGCTCAGGTCGAGTTCCGGGTTCTCGCTCCAGTGAAGCTCGATCTGGTCACTCCCGCCGAGTGCGATCAGATCCTGAGGCGCAGAGGGAGCGACGTCCGCGAGAGGAACCACCGAGACCGTATCGCTCGGAGCGCTCTCGTTGCTCGCCTGATCCACGGCCAGAACGCGATAGAAGTACTCCTCCCCGGCGGAGAGCGGTGAGTCGACGTACGTCGTATCGCTTGTGGTGCCGGACGCGGTGCCGCTTCCGAAGGCCGAAGAGGTATCCCGCTCCACACGGTAGTGATCGAGATCCGACGCTGAGACGGCGTTCCAGCTCAGCACCGCGGCGCGCTCCTCTGCAGCACCAGCAAGGCTCGCAGGAGGGGCAGGCGACACATCTGCAAGCGGATTCGCGGAGACCGTGTCGCTCGGTGTACTTGAACCGCCCGCTGTATCGACGGCTGCGACACGGTAGAAGTACTCCACTCCCGCAGACAGAGGCGAGTCAACGTACGCCGTGTCACCCGTCTCGTGGAACACGCTGCCGGCTCCGAAGGCGTCCGACGTATCCCGCTCCACCCGATAGAAGTCGAGGTCCGTGGCAGAGACGCTGTTCCAGGTCAGAGCAACGGCTGCCTCGAGGCCGACTGCCGCAAG
>Ga0272441_10000733_pt1 | contig 72725 bp, 65 predicted proteins | sample SSMProp6N_FD_193582 | JGI IMG/M metagenome (GOLD analysis project Ga0272441, IMG submission 193582) | Marine sediment archaeal communities from Little Sippewissett salt marsh, Falmouth, MA, United States - SSM-Prop-6N | ecosystem: Environmental > Aquatic > Marine > Wetlands > Sediment ...
CAACGGAGGGCAGACAACAGCCTCACTATATCATACCCGGAAAAGAGATAAGGCCGATCTTGCCAATGCCTTTGTTCAGGCAAAAATATGCGTCATCAGTGACAGAAAACAGGTTGATAAAGTTGTTCCTCTCATTTCACGGTATTCAAATAGTCAGAACAAGGTAAGTGATGCTGATTTTTACGCTAATGACCCTTTTCATATGGAAATTGAGGAACTGTCCCGTATGGTATGGGCACCGGCTGTGTCAGGAACAAATCAGCAGACGCACTGGTTTTATGAACGTGCAAGGGGCCAGTATAATGACGAAAAATCCAAATTGACTCCGGGGCAGCAGAGAAACTTCAACCGGGAGAATCCTTCCAGACAGAAATTTACCAAAACAGATCTTGCTAAATTTGAAAATACCTGGAATCAGTTTCCATGGATAGTCAGCCTTGGAGCTCAGAAAAATTTTCGTGACTTTACGGCCCGCCTCAGTGAACGTAAAGGGTTCAAGGCTGATCAGGCTTATTTTCAAAAGCTGGTCGCCAAAGCAGTACTTTTCAAAAATGCAGAAAAAATTGTTTCAAGTCAGGATTATGGCGGATACCGTGCAAATATCGTAACCTATTCACTGGCATGGCTGTCTTTTCTGTCTTTTCAGCGTATTGATCTGAATAGGATATGGAAGCGGCAGTACTTATCTGAAACTTTATCTGAAGCAGTTCGTAAAATTTCTGAAACTGTTCAACACCATATCATCGAACCGCCGGGTGGTAGAAATATTACCGAGTGGTGTAAAAAAGAAGAATGCTGGAAAAGCTTGAAAGAGCTTGAAGTGCCAATAAACATGTCAGATATAAGAGCCGACATGCTGGAGTCATCAGGGCGGGCGGCTGGAGCGCCGGAAAAAGGGATTGAGGGGCCAGACGAAAATGACCAGAAAATCATCTCAGAAGTTATGGAAGTTCCTTCGGATAAATGGTTTCAAATAGCCCGGTGGGCAAAAGATACCGAAAACCTGCAGGCATGGCAGCGCAGCATCTCTTACAGTATAGGAAAATTGCTGGCACGTGGCAACAACCCTTCACGAAAGCAGGCGATTCAGGCCGTAAAAATACTCGAAGAAGCCAGAAAATTAGGGTACCCGGTTTGATTGTGGGCATAATTCCAGTAGTTGATCTGTTTGCGGGTCCGGGTGGCTTGGGTGAAGGGTTTTCGTCATTATTCGACAGTGGCTGTAAAAGTGTGTTTGAAATTATTCTGTCCGTTGAAAAAGATCCTGTCGCTCATAAGACCCTGGAGTTGAGGAGTTTCTTTAGAAAGTTTCCCAGAAATGAAACACCGGAAGAATATTATCGGTATCTTCGGAAAGAAATCAGTCGTAAGGAGCTGTTTGGAACATACCCGAAAGAGGCGGCTGCAGCACGTGCTGAAGCATGGTGTGCAACACTTGGCAGTGGGGTCGAGCTGAACCATAGACTGGATGACCGTGTGAAATATTTCACTCGTAAACGACGGGGCATGTGGGTTCTTATCGGCGGGCCTCCATGCCAGGCATTTTCTACAGTTGGAAGGTCGCGCAGAAAAGGTATTAAGGCGTACAGCCCGGAAAACGATGAAAGGCATTTTCTATATCGGGAATACCTGCGTATACTGGCTAAACACCGGCCTGCTGTTTTTGTAATGGAAAACGTCAAAGGTATGCTCAGTTCCAGAATCAATGGTTGTTCCATGTTTGAAAAAATCATTCATGACTTGAAATGCCCTTCGGGTAGTTTCGCGCAAAATGAAATGAATTCGGGACTCATAGAGGAAGAGTATGATATTTATTCTCTGTCCGTTCCCTTTTCGAATATAGATGCCAATAAGGGCGACTATTCACCCGGTGACTTTGTTATTAAGTCGGAGAAATACGGCATTCCTCAGGCCCGACACCGGGTCATTCTTCTTGGAATAAAAAAGGGGTTGATTAACAGTAAACCTGAGATCCTGAAAAAGGAGAAACCCGTCTGGGCACGGCATGTTCTGGATGGGCTTCCTTCCCTTCGCAGCGGTTTGTCACAGGAAAAGGACTGCTGTGACAGATGGAAGGCTGTAATTATGGAAAGCTTTGATCGCCACTGGTTCAATATTGGACTCAGGGCAAAAAGGATTCCGGAGCTTCAGGAAAATATCATGGCCACCTTAGCTGAGCTTGAAACCCGGAATTTTAACCGGGGAGATGAATTTGTCGCAGGAGAACTCAGTGTAAGGGACGATCTGGCATGGTGGTATCTTGATGACAGACTCGGCGGTGCATGTAATCATTCTGCAAGGGGGCATATGAACAGTGACATCCATCGTTATTTGTTTTCATCGTGTTTTGCGGAATATTTCGGGAAATCACCAAAAATGATAGAATTCCCCACCCGACTGCTGCCGAAACATAAAAATGCAAAAAGCGGGGATTTCAGCGATCGATTCAGGGTTCAGCCTGCCAACCAGCCCTCAACTACTATCACCAGCCATATTTCAAAGGATGGCCATTACTATATCCATTACGATCCGGTTCAGTGCCGGAGCCTGACAGTACGTGAAGCAGCCCGCCTGCAGACTTTTCCTGATAATTATTTCTTTGAAGGCTGTCGCACCCAGCAGTATATCCAGGTGGGCAACGCTGTTCCACCCCTGCTGGCTCGAAAGATAGCGGTCATCATCAGAAATATCTTCTTGGAAGCTGGAGAGCTGTAACCAAATGGATACTCTGTCGAAAGAAAAAAGATCTTGGAATATGTCACGAATCAGAAGCCGGGATACAAAGCCAGAAATCATCGTCCGGAAGATTCTGCACCGGATGGGATACCGCTTCAGACTGCATCGAAAAGATCTGCCTGGTTGCCCGGATATTGTTCTACCGAAATACAGAACAGTGGTCTTTGTCCACGGCTGCTTCTGGCATCGTCATGAGGGCTGTCGTTATGCGTACAATCCCAAGAGCAGAGTTGATTTCTGGCAGAAAAAGTTCAAGCAGAATGTAGAGCGAGACAAAAAGGTGCGGCATGAACTTACAGATATGGGGTGGCGGGTCCTGGTAGTATGGGAATGTGATACGAAAGATATAGATGTGTTGGCAGATAAACTTAATTGTATGATTGAGCGGAAGAAGTTAGACTATACAAACGCATTAATCTAAATTAAATCATTTTAAAAAGCACCCCAGAATTCCGCTTAGCGCGCAATTTTTAATACTCAAAAGAGGCTTATAAGAGAAAATTAATAAATTCGGAACGGTATTTCACCTTTTCCTTGTAATTGTCATGAAAAGAGAAAACGTGCCATTTCAGGGTATTCTGGATTTCCATCTGAGCGGGCATGACGGACGTGGGGCTCTCGGAAATACCTTTGCCTGCTCTGCGTGGCCATTCTGAACACGAATCAAAATGAATAAAAATATCATCCACAGAGCAGACAAATACAGAGTTAAAAGGCTTTTTGAATGAACACCGATCAACTAAAATCCCTGTTTGATAATATAACAGTGTGGAAAAGAAGAGGGCAGCGGGCACCGCATAAGCCGTTGCTGATTCTGTATGCATTGGCATGCTGTATTCATCATAAGAAACGATACATTCCTTACGCTGAAGTCGATGATAAGCTGAAACAATTGCTGGTTGATTTTGGCCCGACCCGAAAAAGTTATCATCCGGAGTATCCATTCTGGAGGTTGCAGAACGATGGAATATGGGAGCTGAAAAACAGCGAACAAATTGAGAGGCCTGTAGGAAATACGGATGTAAAAAGGAACGTGCTGTTAAAATATGATGTAGCAGGGGGCTTTAAAGACGATATATTCAATACTCTGGCAGCTGATCCTGAAATAACAGCCGACATAGCCATGCAGATATTGGAAGCAAATTTTCCACATTCAATTCATAATGATATTCTGCAGGCTGTCGGTCTGGATTTTGAATGTGACAGGATAAAAAAGAGGAAAAGAGATCCGGATTTCAGAGAAAGAATTCTCAATGCCTATCAGTATCAATGTGCTGTGTGCGGTTTTAACGTGAGGGTAGGGCACACGCTTGTGGGACTGGAAGCGGCTCATATCAAATGGCATCAGGCCGGGGGCCCGGATACCGAGGAAAATGGGATTGCCCTTTGTGCATTACATCATAAGTTATTTGACCGGGGCGCTTTTACGGTGTCGGAGGATATGACAGTACAGGTGTCAGACAGGGCTCACGGCACTATTGGATTCCAGGAATGGTTGTTGGACTATCATGGGAAATCACTGAAACGTCCCCAACGCCCGGTATTTTATCCGGAACCGGAATTCGTGAACTGGCATGTGAGGGAAGTTTTTCAGGGGGAATCAAGATACCCATGTGAATCCGTGCCTGAAAGCGGCTTTTAAGAAAATTTTATACAATATGAAATAGATATACGGGAACCAGGATGAAAAGCCTTCCAGCAGGACTATATGACCTGTTACACACGCGCGAGCTGCACCGGCGGTTGGAAGAAGCCGGCGTACTGGATCGTGCCGAGTGGGCAGGGATAGATCCTGATGAATTGCCCCATCGCCTGGTGATTCCGTTGGCGCGCGAGATAGCGGAATATCTGGCGGAAACGATTTCCGGGAAAAAAAACGAACGTTTGAAGAAGACCTTTGAGACGGCCCTTCAAGCACCGGAGTCCATGCGGTCGATAGTGAAATCGCTGACCCTTGTTTCTGTCGAGACCCTCCGGCAAATCAGGCCTGAACCTCCATTGGTCGCCCCCGATGTCCGGCCCGATACCCCCTTGTCTGCGTCTGCGCTTCTTACCGGCAGTTCCCGAACACCGGCGCTTCGAACCCAGTTGATGAAAGAACTGGCCACATGCGACCGGGCGGACTGGCTGGTATCTTTTGTTAAATATTCGGGTATTGTACCTTTGCTGCCGATCCTGCAGGAATTTACGTGCGAGCCCGCCCCTGACGGACGGCCGCGATTGCGGATTGCCACCACGTCTTACATGGGCGCAACCGATTTGAAAGCCATTGAGGTCTTGTTGGACCTTCCCAATACCGAGATACGGATTTCGTATGACACCCGGCGCACGCGCCTGCATGCCAAGGCCTATCTGTTTCATCGCGCGACAGGGTTCGGATCTTCCTACATCGGATCTGCAAACATTTCGAAAGCGGCGCTTGATGAAGGCCTGGAATGGACGGCTAAAATCAGTCAGTATGAGACCGATCATTTATGGCGGCATGCGGTTGCCACATTTGAGTCTCATTGGGAGGACAGCGCGGAATTTACACCATGCCGCGCTCAGGATCTTCCAAAATTAGAACATGCACTGGCAAAGGAACGCGGGGAATCAACAGAAAGCGATGCGGTTTCTTTTTTTGATCTTCGCCCTTACGGATATCAGCAAACGATTCTCGAAGACATTGCTGCCGAGCGAACGTCCGGGAAACATAAGCATCTGGTGATTGCGGCTACAGGGACCGGGAAAACGATGATTGCCGCTTTTGATTATAAACGATTCTGCCCGGAACACGGCGGGCAGCCACGGTTGCTGTTTGTCGCTCACCGTGAAGAAATCCTCAGGCAGGCACGTGATGCATTTCGCCAGGTGTTACGGGAGGGGAGCTTCGGCGACCTTGTTTTAAGCGGGGCGACATATACACAGACCGATCATCTGTTCTGTACGGTGCAAAGCTGGAACAGCCGGGGATTTCATCGGTTCGAACCGCAGCATTTTGACTATATCGTTCTGGATGAGGCCCACCATGCCAGTGCCGACAGTTACCAGAAATTAATCGATCACATAAGGCCGCACACGTTACTGGGGTTGACAGCTACTCCGGAGCGTATGGACGGCAGGGATATCCGGCAGGATTTCGGTGGCGCCTTCACACATGAGATCCGCCTTCCCGAAGCGATTGAACGCGCTTTGTTATGCCCGTTTCACTATTACGGCATTCCTGATCTGGACGGGCTCGACTTTTCTGCTCTTGCCTGGAAACGCGGTGGCTATGATATCACCCAGCTGCAAAGTTTTCTGGAAGGCAACCGGAAGCGGGCAGAATGGGTGATGAGTCAGGCGGATCGTTTTGTCGCCGATATCCATCAGATAACCGGCCTGGGGTTTTGTGTCAGTGTCGAACATGCCGGATTTATGGCCGGATTCTGTAATGAACACAACATCCGGGCTGTTGCCCTGTGTGGCGAATCACCCAAAGAGGTTCGGAAAAAAGCGCAGCAGCAACTGGCCAGTCGCAAGATAAACTTTATTTTTACGGTGGACCTGTACAATGAGGGGATCGATATCCCCCGCGTGGATACGGTGTTATTCTTACGGCCGACAGAAAGCCTCACCCTGTTTTTGCAGCAGCTTGGCCGTGGGCTTCGCCTGCATGAAGAAAAATCACATCTTACGGTGCTTGATTTTATTGCCCCGCAGCACCGCAGGTTCAGCTTTGCCCGACGGTTTCAGGCGCTGACCAACCGGCCGGAACTGCGAATTGACAACTAGGTTAAAAACGGTTTTCCGTTTATTCCATCCGGATGTCTGATACATCTTGAAAAGCAGGCTCAGTCTCATGTTCTGAAAAACATTCGTGAAGCTGCCGCCGGCCTTCGGGGTGAACGTCTGCTTGGAGAGCTTCGTCAACTCAGAAACCACATTCAGGGTGATATCCGTTTGCAGGATATGCTTGATTTTTTAAATCTTGACTCACCGGATGAAATTTTCAAGCAGGGATTGCCGCATGTGCTGATGGCCAGAGCTGACGGCAAAGCTGTGGAAGATGATATGATGGAGTTTCACAAGGAAATAGCCAAAGGGTTTCGCCGCCTTTCCCTGATGGATGATCCCCATCTGGCAGAGGATGCCGGAGCGCTTTTTACAACCGGCCGTGCCCGATCCGATTTGACCAAAGCGTTGGTGCACAGCGTGTTATGGAATAACAAACGGCCGGAAGAGGGTAATCTGGAGCAGGTGCATCGATTTTTCACATCCCGTTCCGGGCTGAAAAAAGATACCATCGACCTTCTCGATTGGTTACTTCAACATCGTACACCGCTGCCGCGTATCCAATTTACGGAAAAGACCGGTCCCCTGGTGCTGCATGCGTCTTATACGCGCAGACAGGTTCTCCTTGCTCTCGGACTCGGTTCATTTGAAAAGCCAAGGGCTTCACGAGAGGGCGTTCTGCATGTTCCGGAACGCAAACTCGATGTGTTTTTTGCCGATATCAACAAAAGCGAAGCGGATTTTTCGCCAACGACCATGTATGAGGATTATGCCATTAATGAAAAGCGTTTTCATTGGCAGAGCCAGTCAACAACGGGCGAAAACAGCCCTACCGGCCGGCGGTATATTCATCACCGGAAGCAGAAACACACCCCGTTGCTGTTTATCCGTAACCGGAAAAAGCTGTCCAACGGACTCACGGCCCCTTTTCTGTTCGCCGGTCCATTGACGTACCGGTGTCACGAAGGCTCTCGCCCGATGAGTATTCAATGGGAGCTTGAACACCCCCTGCCGGCCCGGGTGTTGTCGTGGGCCCGGCCGGCCGCATAAATATATCCCAATCAGATTCAGCGAATCACACTAACCTCGAAGTCATGCGCCAATTGCCGTAATGCAGAGGCTGAAGCGTTGACAGAGGGAAGCGCAGGCGGCTATTGAGTTCCGAAATCACCGGCTTTCGGGTGCTGACCACGTGGTCCGATAATGATTATTCCTTATTCGTCTGTGTCTGTGACTCATTGTCCGGTGTTTTCGGCGCAACCCCGAGTTTTTCCAGTTCAATTGCCGCCTGTCTGGCTTTGGCCAGAGCCTTTCCCGCGCGTTTGGCCTCTGTTTGAGCTTCCTGTTCCGCTTCCCTGACGTCGGTTTCCATTTTTTTCAAGGCCGGATCGTCCGGATTCGAAGCGGCGGCCAGTTCAAATTCCCGGCGTTTTTCATCTGCCAGGTCCGAGGCCTTTTTTGCGGTTTTCCGGAGTTTTTCGGCCTTTTTTTCTGCATCGGCCAGAGCGTCCTGTGCTGTGGCGATTTCGCCTGCTGTACCTTCCTCGGGTTCCGCGTCAAGATCGATATCTTCCGCGGCCAGAACGCAAGTGGTCAGCGGAAGCCTGTTCAGAAGCTCGTCAAGCGGATCCTTGAAAGGGTCGATCAGTCGGTTGTAGCGGATGCGAAAGGGCAGGAACACCATTGCGGAATCAGCCGAATAAATGGCGATTTTATCGGCATTGGCTTTCTCAAGCACATGGGCCTCGGCATCGATGCGCGCATCTTCCAGGATGCTTTTCACCCCTTCAATACTCCGGTCCGCTTCGGAGTCTCCTCCGGCGGCCAGCAGTCGGATTTTTGCATTTTCCCATTTTTCGCTTCGGGTCATCAGGTACGCCAGAAGGAGCATCAGTCGGCTGGTTGCATCTCCCCACCACCAGATATCAATGATGCGTTTTTCTGAAGGCAGGGCTTCAAGCGCTTTCCATATGTCTTCCTTGGCGTTCAGAATTATGATGTTGCAGCCGAATCTGAGCGCTGTGCGAAGGTTGCGTATGTAGGAGGGCGGATCGGGCGTACCGGTTTGCGGCCGTTCAAGCCAGTTGATCAGAAGGGTGTTGGCTTTCAGCGGTCCGATGCCGAATGCCTGCATCAGCGTATGGATGCCGATTTCAAGGCTCGGAGCAGCGAGAACAAGGGCGAACGCCTCGATTTTATTGGCCGCGATGTCGGCTTGAAGCTGGGCAGCGGCTTCATTTCGAAGCTTGAGCATTTTGACGCCCTCGCCTTCGAGGATGCGAACCGCCGTTACAAATCCGCTGTTGCCTTGTATCCATGATGAGAAACGCAGCAACTGGCCCCTCCGATGCGAATCGTCCGAAAAAGCCAACAGGTGCGGACGCCAGTCTCTGGGATGGGCCGGTTCGGTTGATACGGCCAGAAGATTTTCCCGAATGTTTTGAAGATAATAAGATCGCCTGCTGTCGGCCCACCTTGCAGGTCCGGCGGTTCGGCGAAGATACTGATAGATGGCGAACAGGACGGCGATTGCCGCAATGCCGGCGGATATATCGATGGCCAGCATGGCGCCCAGACAGGCCAGAAAGCCGAGAAAGCTCAACCGGTAATCAAAGAAACGAAATCTTGGCCGAAAGGACGGACTGGCGGCCCGGGCTTCGTAAAATGTCGCGTAATTAAGAAGGCCGTAAGAAATCAGAAAAAACATGGAGACCACCGAGGCGACCAGATTCAGATTGCCCATGCCGATCGTGGCAATGCCGATGGCCAGGGAGAGCAGCACGCCGCGCCTGGGGTTGTTGCCCGGTCCGGCGCCATGGGAAAAAGGGGTCAGGAAAGGAAAAATCCGGTCGCCGGCAAGGGACTGCAGGATGCGCGGCGCGCCTAGAAATGAGGCCATAGCCGAGGAAAGTGTGGCGGCGACAACCCCTGCCTGGACCAGAAAGCCGATGCCGGCTACACGCTGCATCGCATCGTAGTCCCTGGCCAGATCGGACGTCGGAAGAACCGCTGAAAATAAAACGGCTGCTCCAAAATAGATGATGCCTGAAATGCCTACCGCCGCAAAGGTGCCTCGCGGTAAGCTTTTGCCCGGGTCCTTGAGATCTCCGGACATGCTGACCCCTTGCGTAAAACCCGTGACGGCCGGAAAAAATATGGCAAAAAGTGTCCAGAAACCCAGGCCTCCGGAAGGCGTTTTCCAGTTTTTCAGCACCAGTGCGCTGTCCCACCTGAGAGCGCCGCCGATGAAAAAAGAAACCAGAGCGGCCGAAAGAATGGCCATCACGATGAATTGAAACCGGGTCGCCCAGTCCGCGCCCAGCCAGGCGAATACAAAAAGAAAGGCCATGGCCGTAACGGCAATGATCCGGACTGAAAGCAACGTGTTTTGGGGCAGCGCCCCGGCAATTGCCTCGCCAAAGCCGATACAGTAAAAGGCAATGGATACGGATTGCGCCAGAAACAGGACGATGCCGATCGCGCTGCCGAACTCGGGCCCGAGCGTGCGGGAAATCAGGTAGTAGTCGCCGCCGCCTTTGACTTTCAGATTGGTGGAGATGGCCGAGAGCGAAATGCTCGTCAGTATGGAGATGGCGTTTGCCATGCCAATAATGACCAGCGCCTTTGCCAGACCGGCGTTTCCGACCACAAAGCCCAGCCGCAGAAATAAAATGATGCCGAGAATCGTAAGAATGCTGGGTGTGAAAACGCCGGCGAAGGTTCCGAGGTTTCCGCCTCTGTGGTTTGAATTTGTCTGGTTCATGATGCGCGCTCAAGATGGGGTCGACTTCAGCGAATCCCGGCCGGGAAAGGGCTTGCATTGCAGCGGATCTTGAATGGGCACGCAGCAATGGTCAGCCGGATTCTACTATAAATGTTAGGCGATAGAGCCTGTTGACGTCAATAAAAGATCGTTTTAAAGAAAGGCGTGATCAAGGCATCCGAATCAACCGGAATAATAATGCATAACAAAGGTCTGGCTTGATTATTTTGATCTCAGGATTTAAAAGACAAAAGAAGAGGATGCGTTTTCGAGGTTGACTGTGGAAAGCTTAAAAATAAAACCTGACCGAAAGAGAACTATGAATACCCGCAATCGAGTTATAAAACTGATCGAAGATTTCATGAGCGATCCGGAAAACAATCGGATCGCACCCGACAGCGATCTTCCCGCGTTTGACATGCCGCTGGTCGGATTTTCCCGGGGGGATGATCCATTGTTTGAAGAATGTAAACAGCACATCGGTCCCTTTTACTGGACCCCGGCGGAGATATTTCGGATTACCTATCCGGAGAAAAAAGTTCATCCGCGAAACCTGTCTGTGATTACCTGGGTGTTGCCCCAGACAAAGGAGACACGTGATGAACATCGAAAATGTCTCGAGCTGCCGGGGTTCCAGTGGTGCCTGAATCGCTATTATGGAGAGCAAATCAACCAGTGCCTACGCGGGCATGTGCAGAACCGGTTAAGAGAATCGGGCATCAACGCCGTATCTCCGCTGCTCTCGCCGGAATGGGGTCAAGTTCAATCCGATACGTGCGGGATTGCCTCCAACTGGTCGGAACGCCATGCCGCCCATGTATCCGGCCTGGGAACATTTGGCCTCTGTGACGGTCTGATCACGCCCAAAGGCAAAGCCGTACGGATCGGATCGGTGGTTGCCGCCGTTGATATCGAGCCCACCCCGAGACCTTATTCAAATCGGTATGCCTATTGCCTGTTTTATGCCACAGGGGCCTGCAGTGCCTGTATCAAACGGTGCCCGGCCGGGGCCATATCCGTGTCCGGTCATGATAAACGAAAGTGTATGAATTATATTCGTCGGACAACAACTCCATATGTAAAGAATGAACTGGGCATTGAGGCCACCCCCTGCGGGCTATGCCAGGTCGGAGTGCCCTGTGAGACAAAAATACCCGTGAAGGAATAAGCAAATGGGGTCACATCTTAAAAATTAAATATTCGTTCTCAAAAAACGAATATTTAATTTTTAAGATGTGACCCCAAATACGGATTGGAAATGATGTTGAATGTGTTGAGCAAGTGGTTTGACCGGCTGGAGGATATATGGGAAACACCCCGAAGACAGCGCATCACGGGTTCCTTTATCGTTCTGATGTATATACTGTCGATCGTGGTGATCGAAATCAATCAATTCGGTTGGATGGTCGATCGGTTGCGGCCGTATATACCGGCATCTCATTTGTCGGCCATTCAAATGGCGTTTACTCTGCTTCTGGTGTTTGAAGTCATCGGGCTGGTGCTTTCCATAGTACGTTCAGTCTCTGTGTCTGTCGGCAAACAATTTCAGATTTTTTCATTGATTCTGCTCAGAGACACATTCAATGAGCTGTCTCATTTTACCGAACCTCTGGTGTGGAGCGAAATATCCCTTTCACTGAGACCTATTGTTTCCACGGCCTGCGGTGCGTTGCTGATATTCGTTGTGCTGGGGGTTTACAGCCGCGTTCAGCGACCGCGATCCATTACGCGGGATGAACAGGACACCGCCTCATTTATCGTCATGAAAAAAGTCATCGCTTTGTTTCTGCTGGTCAGTTTTATCGGGATCTGTCTGTCCGGTATTTACGGTATGGTTGTCGGAAACCGGGACGTTGCGGTATTCGGATCGTTTTACACCCTGCTGATTTTCTGTGATATTCTCATCGTCCTCATTTCCCTGAGATACAGTTCAAGTTATCATGTGGCCTTCAGAAATTCCGGGTATGCGGTCGCCACGGTGCTGATCCGTATTGCGCTGCTGGCGCCTTTGGAGATCTGTGCGGCTCTGGGGTTCGGGGCATCCGTTTTTGCTTTAGGGATCACGTTTGCGTATAATACATTCGCACCGGATCTGTATCCGGAAGATTCATAACGGACGAGTGAATCAATAATCAATTCACGGTCCGGCGGCAACAATTGACTTGACCGTTATTATCCATTACATATTCAAAATGAATTTGCAGCGGGAACGGGTGATGTTGATTCTGCTATGATGTGCGGGAATATATTCAAAGGGGAACAGTGTACATGATCACGGTAAATTTCTATGCGACGGTACGAATGCTTGTAAAGCAGAAGCAGATTAAGGTTACTTCCAGGGATTTTGACGTAACCGCTTTGCTCGAAGAGTGTGAGGCGGTCACCGGTAAACGGTTTGCCCACAAGCTGATCGATGAAAACAACGCCATCATTCCGGGAACCATGATCCTGATCGACGGCGCGAACATTCATCATCTGGAGGGGACGTCGTCACCGGTCAAAGATGGTACCGTGGTATCCCTGTTTCCGCCGGGAGGTGGGGGATGATCGATTATAACAAAATTTTTATGCGAAATGTTGCCTCCTGGGGTGAGGAAAAACAGAAAATCCTGTCGGAAAGCTCGATCCTGGTTGCCGGTATGGGAGGGCTGGGGTGTGTCGTTGCCGAGCTTCTGGTCCGCTCGGGAATCGGGCGGCTGGTCATTATCGATCGCAAAGAGATCGATGAACCGGACCTGAACCGTCAGGCCCTTTATACCCTGGATGATCTGGGAAAACACAAGATCGACGTATCGTGCGAACGGCTCCGGGCGATCAACGGGTTTACGAAAATTGAACCGGTCAATATCACGATCGATGAAGACACTTTTCCGAAAACCATGGCCCGATACGGTTTCGACGGTATTGCCGATTGTCTGGATAATTACAACAGCCGGTATGCTCTGGAGAAAATCGCGACACCGGATACGTTTATGGTGCACGGCGGAATCATGAAGGATTACGGCCAGGTCACCACCGTGATTCCCGGAAAAACGCTGTTGCTCCGGGATATTTACAAAGGACTGACAGAGCCGTATCAAACCATCCCGGTATCCCCACAGATCGTATATTGTATTTCCAGCATCATGGTAAACGAAATTCTCAAAAATCTATGGGGTGAGCCGGGACTGACAAACCGCCTTTTGATCGTGGAACTGTCGGATTACACTATGTCAACGATACAGCTGCAGTCCTGAAGTTTGATTCAGCGATCGATTTTCCGCTAGTTGATGACGGTTGCGTCGTATCGGTTTACGGAGTTTAATTCATAAGGCGGATGTGATGTCGTATCCGGCGAAACAGAATTCAGGTTGACATCTCGAATATTAACTATTTATGCATTCAGGAACGTTACTTTTCAGGCTGTTCCAAATCATACTCTTTTAATTTTCGATACAGGGTCTTTCTTCCGATTCCCAGTATGTCCGCTGTTTTGGAACGACTGCCGCCGGTAGCTTTCAGAACCTCCATGATGTGACGTTTTTCAATTTCTTTCAGAGAACCAAGCGAATTGGTTTTTCCCCGCGCATCCGTAGATGCTTTTTTCGAGTGACGGGCTCCTACCATATCAATCGGAAGCTCATGCTCTGTAATCAGCCCGCCTTCCGCCAGAATTAATCCACGTTCGATGACATTTTTCAATTCCCGTATATTCCCGGGCCAGTGATAGGACGTCAGGCATTGCATGGCCCGGTCGGACAGTCGGCAGGGGATGCCCGTCCGGTTGGTTTCCAGAAAATGCCGAACCAGGGCGGGTATTTCCTCCTTACGGTTTCTAAGGGGACAGATGTGCACATTGAATACATTGATCCGATGGTACAGGGCTTCGCTGAATCGGCCGGCAGCCGATTCCTGAACCAGATTCCGGTTGGTGGCGAAAATAAACCGGGTGTCCACCGTGCGTTCTTCCTTATCACCTACCCGGCGGTACGTCTGATTTTCCAGCACCCGCAGAAGCGACGCCTGGACCTCGGGGGGCAGTTCTCCGATTTCATCCAGAAACAAAGTGCCTTTGTGAGCCAGGGCCATCAATCCTTCGCGATTTTCATGGGCGCCGGTGAAGGCCCCCTTGCGGTGCCCAAACAACTCGCTCTGAATCAGTTCCTTTTGCAATGTCCCGCAGTTTTTGGTGATTAACGGCTGGTTTGATCGGTTGCTGTGCCCGTGAAGAATTTTGGCAATGTGGCTTTTGCCGACCCCGCTTTCTCCGGTCAGCAGCACCGGAACATCCGTAGGGGCCACTTTTCTGATCAAAAACCGGATATGCTCCATTGCCGGTGAATTGCAGACAAGACTTTGCTTTTCCTGCGCTTTATGCGTGTGGCGCAGCATGCGGTTTTCCCGTTGCAGGCAGACCCGTTGATACGCCTTTTCCACCACCATGTCCAGGTGGTCCAGGTTGAACGGTTTGGTGATGTAGTCATATGCGCCGATTTTCATGGCTTTGACGGCCGTATCGATATCCCCGTATCCGGTAATCAGAATGATTTCCACCGGAGACATTTCCTCAAGAAAACGCTCCGTCAGATCCAATCCGTTCCCGTCCGGCAGTTTGATATCCAGAATCATGACGTCCAGATGCTGTTGCTGGGTCGTAATGAATGCTTCCTGTGCGTTGGCCGCCGTAAAAATCCGGCGGTTTGGGGCTGCCAGTTCCTTACGGATTAAACGACGGATAGGCTCCTCATCGTCTACCACCAGGATGTTGATAATGTCAGTTTCTGTCATACTTATTCACCTGATAAAGGAAGTTTGACCTCGAAGGTAGAACCTTTGCCTTCTTCACTGGTTACCGTGATTTCTCCATTGTGTTGCTGGATAATGTTGTAACAGGTGGACAGGCCGATACCGATGCCGTGTCCTGCCGGTTTGGTCGTGAAGAAAGGTTCAAACAGTTTACTTAGATTTTCTTTTGAAATTCCACAGCCGGTATCCGACACCGAGATGATAATCCAGCGGTCCTTGTCGGACCGGGTTCGCACATTGATAAATCCTCTGTTTTTGATCGCATAGAGAGCGTTGACAATCAGATTCAAAATCACCTGTTTCAGTTCGGCTGAAATGCCCATGGCATAGGGCAACTGATGGTCCAGGTTGAGTCGGACCGTATAGGGTGCAAGATGTTTCAGTTGATGGTGAAGCAGCTTCAGTACATCCTTTACCAGAGCATTCAGATTGACCGCTGAAAATTCCGGTTGACGGCGGGGGCTGAAGGTCAGAAGGTTTTGTACGATTTCACGACATCGGTTGCATTCCGACATGATGGTGGAAACGTATTCCTTGAAATCATCGCTCAGAAGCCTGCAGGTCAGTGACTGATCAAGGCATTTGTCAAGTTCCGGCATCCGGCGTTTAATTCCTTCGGCAAACCCGCTGATGGCCGCCAGAGGATTGTTTATTTCATGGGCCACTCCGGCTGCCAGTAAACCAATGGTGGCCATTTTCTCCGCGAAAAAATATTTGGCCTGGTATTCTTTCTCCAGCGTGACGTCCCGCAGCAGCATCAGGATGCTTTCGGGCTTTCCGGTTTTGTCCGTCAGGGGCGGCGATGCGGTGATTTCAAAATGATGATTTTTCCCGTTCAGTTGAATGATGGAGTGCTCTCGGTGAACTGCGTTTTGGTCCAGGGCGACCTTCATCGGGCAATCGGAGCAGGGCTGCTGTTGGCGGCGAAGCGCCTCAAAGCATCTGAGACCCTTAATGCGCTTGATATTAAATACATTCAAAAACAGTTGGTTGACAGACAATATACGAAAATCCGAGAGGGATACCATCATAATGACATCGGTGATGCTGTCCAGAATGGCTTGATTTTCCAGCCGTTTTTTTTCCAGCTTGCGGTTGGAAATTTGAAGCTCCTGGATCTTGGCCTGGACTTCACCAAAGAACCCGAGCTTTGTATGGCTGAACCCGATGAGATCTTCGAGTTTGGTCTCTTTTTTCATCACCAGACCTCTTCACAGATTTCAAGCATTTGCTCCCATGTTGCCTCGCGGGGATTGGTCAACAGGCAGGAGTCAAACATCGCCATCTGACAGACCTGAGGCAATGTGGAACGATCCGTTACGATATCCCGGAGAAAAGTGGCGACATCGAGCGATTCGCAGAATTCTTCGAGTTTTTCGATACCGCCATATGCAGTGGATTCCGCGGTTCGAAGGCGTTTCCCCATGATGATTTCACCGAATTTGGCCAGTTTGTCGACACAATTCGGCAGGTTGTAGCGCATAACGGGTGCGAGTAAAATCGGATGGATCAATCCGTGGACCACGTCCAGCATGCCGCCGAGTGAATGGGCAATGGCGTGTTCCATGCCCAGGCTCGCGTTGCTGAAGGAGATGGCCGCCGATGTGCTGGCGGTACACAACTGTTCAAAATCATTCATTTTTCGATATTTTAACGCTAATGGCAGATGCTTCAATATAATATCAATGGCCTTCAGGGCTCTGACTTCCGTAAGGGGGCTTGCCAGCAGTGATACGTAAGATTCAATCGCATGTGACAGGGCATCGACGGCCGACGCGATGATCAGATCATCAGAGTTGGTTGACAGCAGAACGGGATCGACAATGGATATATTGGGGACCAGTGTCCGGCTGATGATCGACATTTTGATATTGCGTTTATGATCGGTGATGATCGCAAACTGGGAGATGTCGGACCCGCCTCCGGCCGTTGACGGAAGAAACACCATGGGAGGCAGGGGACGCTGGATTCGATTCGCCCCTTCGTAATCGCGGAGGCTGCCGCCGTTGCTGACCAGCAGAGCGATTCCCTTGGCCGTATCCATAGGGCTTCCGCCGCCTAAAGCCATGATCACATCACAGCCTTCCTGTTGATATAAACGGGCGCCTTTTTCGATATGGGCATCTCTGGGATTGGGTACGACTTTGGTAAAATTGACCCATTTTAGATCGGCTCTTTCCAGAAATTCAAATATCAGATCCGGCCATCCTGATTTTTCTAAGCCGGAATCCGTAACAAAGAAAATTTTTTCCGCACCCAGGCGTCGAGCCGTGTCTCCTGCGTATTTCAAACTTCCGCAACCAAAGAAAATTTCTGGTACTGACATCTTATAAATATTCATAACGACAAAAAGCCTCAATTCAACTGAATTAAAATAAAAGAAGTCATTCCATTAAAGCCTCAATATTTACTATTATAAATAAAAATCTGGGTCAATATAAAAAATAATCCTCATTAAAAATGGCATAAAATAGCGAGGGTGTCAATATGACACTTATGCATGGGCCGGTATTGGTATCATAATGACCCGTAAAATGCATTTTAAATGTTTGGTTAAAACAAAAAATCAAAAACATAAACAAAATTCAATATATATATGTGTATATATTTCAAACAGTTAAAAAATAACTGCAAAAATTTATTGTGCCGGCAGTTTGCATTGGTACCGTTCTTGCTCATACAAAAAAACGTGGATGTCAGAAAGTCAACTGGTAAAAATGTTAGATGTTAAACCCTAAAAGTGAAAAAGGAGAAAGATTATGGCTATTGGTGAAGAAGTTTTTGGGTTTTTTATTCCGACAGTTTCTCTGATGGGAGTAGGCTCTGCCAAACAACTCGGTGCTCAGATCAAGACCCTGGGAGGCACGAAACCTCTGCTGGTAACGGACAAAGGACTTACGGCGGTCGGGATGACCCAGCAAATAGCTGATATGGCCAAAGCAGACGCCGGTGTAGAAGTGATTGTTTATGATGGCGCGGTTCCGAATCCGACTGATAAAAGTGTCCATGACGGGCTGGACGTGTACAATAAAAACGGCTGTGACATGATCATCTCTCTGGGCGGCGGCAGTTCTCACGACTGTGCCAAAGGTATCGGGATTGTGGCGACGAACGGCGGAAAAATTCATGACTATGAAGGTGTGGATCAGTCCACCAAGCCGATGCCTCCGTTTATCGCGATCAATACGACATCGGGAACGGCCAGTGAAATGACCCGTTTCTGCATCATTACCGACCTGAGCCGCAAGGTAAAAATGGCCATTGTGGACTGGCGGGTAACCCCGAACGTAGCGATCAATGATCCTGTCCTGACGGTTGGCATGCCCCCTGCGCTGACAGCTGCCACCGGTATGGACGCGTTGACCCATGCGATCGAAGCCTATGTGTCTACGATCGCCACTCCGGTGACCGATGCCCTGGCATTGAAAGCCATCGAGTTGATTGCTCAGAACCTCAGAGCAGCCGTTGCGAACGGAAACGATATGGTCGCACGGGACAACATGTCTTATGCCGAGTATCTGGCCGGTATGGCATTCAATAATGCTTCTCTGGGCTATGTACATGCCATGGCGCATCAGCTGGGCGGTTTCTACGATCTGCCGCACGGCGTATGCAACGCGATCCTGCTGCCGCATGTGGAAGGCTTCAATCTGATCGCCAAGGTCGATCGTTTTGTCCAGATAGCTAAAACCATGGGCGAAAATGTTGAGGGCCTTTCGGACAGAGCGGCTGCGGATAAAGCGCTGGAAGCCATCAGGGCCCTGTCTGCCGATGTCGGAATTCCGGCCGGTTTGACAGCTCTTAACGTCAAGGAAAAAGACCTCCCTATCATGGCTGAAAACGCCATGAAGGATGCCTGTTCCTTTACAAATCCACGGCCCATGAAACTCGAACAGGTCATCGAGGTGTATAAGCAGGCCATGTAACAAGAGCTGAACAGGGGAAAGCTCTAAAAAGGTGATAACGGTTTTTTAAAGCTCAGCGTTTTGAAAACCGTTATCACCCGTTGATAAACTTGGTGATGATAACGATCTATAAAATATTTGATCCAGGGCTTACGGGAGGGGTGGAAACAGGCTTTCTGAGCCCTTTGATCTTTAAAGCCGATAACGCAGACGTGGATTTAAAATTATAGAAAATTGTTTTTAACCGTATTGGAGGTAGGAACATGCGAAATGTACTGCTGCTGCAACCCGAAAAATGCGTGGATTGCCGTTCGTGTCAGCTGGCGTGCACATTGAAACATCACGGGAATTTCAGCCTGTCCAAATCCAGGATCGAGGTGCTGACCTCGCCGATGAAATTTTCCGTCCCCCTGACATGTCTTCAGTGTGACGATCCGGCCTGTGCCGCGGTATGTGTGGTCAACGCGCTCAGCAAGAATCCTGAAACCGGTATCGTGGATTATGATGCGGACAAATGCATCGGCTGCAGAATGTGCGTAGCCGCCTGTCCTTTCGGAAATATCACCTACGACCGAGAGAGTAAATCGGTTATCAAGTGCGATACCTGTGAAGGTGATCCGGAATGCGCTAAATTCTGCCCGACCGGGGCGATACAGTGGATAAGGGCCGATCTGGAAACCCTGGCCAGAAAGAAAGCCATGTCGGACAAATTCGAGCAGGTATTTGGAAAGGAGGCGTAGACTATGTACGGATGGATAGGAAAGATACTGCGCGTCAATTTGACGGACGGCACCGTAAAAACGGAAAATCTCAACAAAGAGTGGGCAAAAGATTATCTGGGCGCCAGGGGACTGGGGACCCGATATTTTGTGGACGAAGTCGATCCGGAAGTAGACCCGCTGTCTGACGAAAATAAGCTCATATTTGCCACCGGTCCCATGACCGGTGGTCTCGGCGCATCAACCGGCCGGTACGAAGTGGTCACAAAAGGGCCGCTGACCGGGGCTGTTGCCGCTGCCAATTCGGGGGGTATGTTTGGCACCATGATGAAATTTGCCGGTTTTGATGTAATTATTTTTGAAGGCGCTTCTGAAAAACCGGTGTACCTGTTTATAGATGACGATAATGTGGAAATCCGTGATGCATCCCATGTCTGGGGAAAAACAAGCGGGGATACCACGGATGCTCTGCTTCTCGAAACCGATCCATTGGCTAAGGTTGCCTGTATTGGGCCGGGCGGGGAAAAACAGATCCGGTTCGCATGTATTATGAACGAAAAAGATCGCGCTGCCGGCAGATCCGGTGTTGGTGCGGTCATGGGTTCGAAAAAATTAAAAGCGATCGTTGCAAAGGGAACCGGTGCCGTGACTCCGGCTGATCCGGAAAAAGCCAGGGATGTCGCATTGAATATCCGTAAAATGATGGCAGCCAACCCGGTCTGCGCAGAAGGGCTGCCGACTTTCGGAACCAATATTTTGATGAATATCATCAATGCCAGCGGCGGACTGCCGACCCGTAATTTTCAGGAAGCGTATTTCACCGAGGCCGAGAAAATCAGCAGCGAGACCATGAACGACCATCAGCTCGTTCGGAAACGCAGTTGTTTCGGCTGCACCATTTCCTGTGGTCGAGTAACTCAGGTCACGAATGAAAAATACGCCGGATTTGGAGAAGGGCCTGAATATGAATCTGCATGGGCGTTTGGGGCTCACTGTGGTATTTCCAATCTGGATGCAGTGATCAAAGCCAATTTCATTTGTAATGAGCAGGGAATCGATACCATTACCATGGGCTCCACCATCGGCTGCGCCATGGAACTGTATGAAAAAGGCTACCTGACCAAAGAGGACGCCGGTATGGAAATTGATTTCGGCGATCCGGACATTCTTATCAAACTGACGGAAATGACGGTCAATCGTGAGGGAATCGGTGATCAACTGGCAGAGGGTTCCTACCGTCTGGCAGAATTATACGGGCATCCCGAGCTGTCCATGTCAGTTAAAAAACAGGAAATACCGGCCTATGACCCACGGGCTATTCAGGGTATCGGGCTGAACTATGCGACAGCAAATTGCGGCGCGGCCCATGTGCGAGGCTATACGATTTCCCCGGAAATTCTAGGGCTTCCCGAAAAACTGGATCAGCATGAGGTCGAAGGCAAGGAACAGTGGGTCAAGGTTTTCCAGGATCTGACGGCCGCCGTCGATTCAGCCGGTTTGTGCCTGTTTACCACATTTGCTCTGGGTGGTCAGGAAATTGCGGACCAGCTGGCTGCCATGACCGGAATCGATTACACCACCGAATCCGTTCTGGAGTGCGGTGAGCGGATTTACAATCTGGAGCGCTTATTTAATCTGAAAGCCGGCTTTTCAGTAGAGGATGATACACTGCCGCCACGGTTGCTCAATGATCCCGTGCCCGCAGGACCGGCCAAAGGAAAACTCAGCGCTTTGGATGAAATGCTTCCGAAATATTATGGCGTCAGAGGCTGGGACGAGAATGGTGTTCCATCAGATGAAAAACTCAATGAATTGAATCTGGATTTTTTTGGCAGTTGAGGGTTGACGCTCGGTTGTTCTAGCTGATAGTGATAACTTGTTTTTTTAATTATTTACAATCCCATACGGGATGCACGCCGCAGCATGAGATTCAGAGGCGGGTTTGAAGAATGGATGTTCGAAGATACTGCCTCTGTTTCTCATGATTTCGGCAGCGCATGTCAAAACCGTTTCAGTCAATCCCATATGATATCTGGATAAAAAGGCATTGATATGGAAAAAGAAATAGAAACCGAAGCATATACCGATGATCCATCGGAAATTATTCAGCGTCTTCAGGATGTTCAAAACTCCAAAGGCTACATTTCCAGGGACGACCTGAAGGAAGTGTCCGCAAAAACCGGTACGTCCTATTCCTATGCGTACGCCATTGCGACGTTTTACAAGGCGTTTTCTCTGAGTGAAAAGGGTAAATACATCATCAAAGTGTGTGAGGGAACGGCCTGCCATCTGAAATTGTCTGAAAACGTGCTGGATGAACTTTGTCGCTATCTTGGCATCGGCATTGGGGAAACCACTAAAGACAAGCTGTTTACAATCGAGGTGGTGAACTGTATCGGCGCCTGTGCGATGGCACCTGCGATGTCCATAAATGAAACCGTTTACGGACATTTAACCAGAAAGAAAGTCAGAGACATCATTGATAAATTTCGGGGGGATTGATGAAAATAACGTTTTTGATATGTGGAGATGTTGGGTGCCTGGGCAACGGAAGCCGGGAGATTTATGATCGATTCCGGGAGCTCAAACAGGACTGGTTTGAAGCGAAATTGACTGGATGTCAGGGATTTTGCGCGGCCGGTCCGGTAATTCAGCTGCAACCGTTGAATATATTCTATCAGAAGGTAAAAGTTTCTGATATTGATGAAATTATTGAAAAAACTCGTAATAATGATGTCGTTGAAAGACTTTTATTTAAAGATCCCCAATCAAGGAAACGGATCAGTGAAACTGACCGGATACCGTTTTATAAACACCAGAAAAAACTGGTCCTGAAAACCAATGGCCAAATTGATCCCGAAAGCATGGAAGATTATCTCGGGCTTGGCGGATATGACGGTTTGAGAAAAGCTCTGGCCCTGAAACCCATGGATGTCGTAAACGAAATATGCGAATCCGGGCTGCGTGGACGCGGCGGTGGTGGGTTTTCAACCGGCCGCAAATGGCAAAGCATACATGAGGCGAAATCTTCCACTAAATATGTGTTGTGTAATGGAGATGAAGGAGATCCGGGTGCGTTCATGGACCGGAGCATCATGCAGGGGACCCCGCACAGTGTCCTGGAAGGGATGATTATCGCTGCGTATGCCGTGGGGGCGAATCTGGGTTATATTTACGTTCGGGACGAATATCCCGCTGCCATTAAAAATCTGAAAAAAGCCATTACAGACGCCCGCTCGAACGGGTATCTCGGAAAAAACATTCTGAATTCAGACTTTTCATTCAATATAAACATCAAACGAGGAGCAGGAGCGTTTGTTTGCGGTGAGTCTTCTGCGCTGATGCGATCCATCGAGGGTAAGATCGGCGAACCGAACGAGAAATACATTCATGCCTCTGAAAGCGGCTTGTGGAAGAAACCCAGTCTTCTCAACAATGTGGAAACCTATGCCAATGTTCCGTATATTGTCTTAAACGGTGCCAAGGCGTTTCGTGAACTCGGCACCGAGGGGTCTCCGGGGACCAAAGTGTTTTCACTGGTCGGCAAGATCAAGAATGCCGGATTGATTGAAGTCGAGATGGGCACCACCCTTCGGCAGGTAGTTTACGATATTGGCGGGGGAATACTCAAAGACAGACCCCTTAAAGCGGTTCAGACCGGAGGACCCTCCGGCGGATGCATACCTGAAGAGCACCTGGATCTGCCGATCGATTTTGATTCATTGAGCCGGGTGGGCTCCATGATGGGCTCCGGGGGTATGATTGTCATGGACGACTGTGATTGCATGGTCGAACTGGCCCGATATTTTACACGGTTTTTAATGGAGGAATCGTGCGGGAAATGTACACCGTGCCGGGAAGGGCTTGTGCAGATATACAACATTCTGGAGCGGATCACCCAGGGGCAGGGCAAACCCGGTGATATAGAAGATCTTGAAGAACTCGGAGAGTATATCAGCAGCAGTGCCCTGTGCGGCTTGGGAAAAAGCGCACCCAACCCCTTGATGAGTACGATCCGATATTTCAGAAATGAATATATTGATCATATTGAAAATAAACACTGCACCGCCGGTGTCTGTAAGGCTCTGACCCGATTCGAAATCGATCCGGATAAATGCAGGCAATGCGGCGCCTGCTACAGGGCGTGTGTTGCCGATGCCGTTGAACAACTGGAAGACGGTACCTATCGAATCGATCCGGATCGATGCATTAAATGCGGGGAATGCCGGCTCGCCTGTAATTTCAACGCCATTATATGGTAATCATGGGGATTGCAAATGATTGACATTTATATCAACGATCAGAAGTACAAGGTAAAAAGGGACACGAAACTGTTGGAGGTGTGCCGGGAAAACGGTATTTACATCCCGACGCTCTGCTATCATCCCGACCTGCCGGAATTCGCCGGGTGCAGACTTTGTCTGGTTGAACTGGACAAAGGAGATTGGTCCAAGCTCGTTGCATCATGTGCATATCCCATTCGCAAGCCGGAACGATTTTATACCGACACGGAAAAGGTTTGGAAATCCCGCAGAATGACCGCTCAGCTTCTGCTGGCGCGGGCGCCGGGAGCCAAAGCGATACTGGAAGACGTACTCGGAGAGGAAATTGTTCCGAGATTTCCGGCGGTCGGTTCCGAAAATGATAAATGTGTACTGTGCGGTTTGTGCTACCGTCTCTGTCATCAGCAGGGAACCGGGGCCATCCATTCGACCGGCCGTGGCGCCCATAAAATAGTGGATACACCGTTCAGTGAACCTAACGACGATTGCATCGGTTGCCTTTCGTGCACGGGCATCTGCCCGACAGGCGCTATTCAGGCTGAGGAGAAAAACGGTCGACGTGACATATGGCACCGGTCGTTTGATCTGCTTCGATGCCCCATTTGTGGAGAACGCCATATCACCAGGGGCATGGCAGCTTATGAAATGGACAAGACCGGATTGCACGTCGTCGATGTACTCATCTGTGCCAGGTGCCGCCAAAAGAAAGTTGGACGTGAAATGCTCACTGGATTTACCCACGACAAAACATTGCTGAAACATCAACCCGAGTACCTGCACTGCCCGATCTGCGGGGAGGTTCATATTACCCGCCAGATCGTGGATGAAATTATGGAGCATACCGGCCTGCCTGAAATCGAGATTCTGGTATGTCCCAAATGCCGGGAGGAGCGGATCGGGTCGGATCCGGCGAAACCCATTCTTGAACAAAAACAGAAAACAAAGGCCGAAGAAGCTAAAAAAGGATCTTTGCATTGCCCGATCTGCGGGGAACAGCATATAACCGAGAAAGTATTTAAATTCGTTAAGAAAAAAACCGGTTTTTCAGATGTTGAAATATTGATTTGCCCGAAGTGCCGATTGAAAAAACTCAGTCGGGATATGTTGACGGGTTTCAGTGCAGAAAAGCAGTTTTTGAATAAATTCTAAGATGTGTTAAACCGGTATTCGGACATAACAGCTGATATAAACATGCCATACTCCTGAAACAGCGTTTCAGGGACACCTTTTCCATCCATCATTTATTGCCCCTTGTTTTTTCAGCTGAAGTTTTTAACTTCAGCTGAAAAAACAAAGACGTTGAAACGAGATCGTCAGACGGCCCAAACGTCTGAAATTAATAGTGTCGAAATAAACGCATCCGGAAAATTTTAGTATTCGTTTGGTTATGATAAAAAGTCGATTCGATCCTTTCCGAAGATAAACGCCGGACATCGTATTAATTTTTTTCCGAAAATCAATCACAAAAATCTCATTGCGTCACATCGAAATTCCTGCCGTTCAAATGTAGTCTGATAAAGACATCGCCCACCCAATGCTCTAAAATCGATAGAATGATCAACACGTTCCGGATGCGTTTATTTTGAGTTTTACGATTCGATCATTGATTCATTTGACCGGTATGGTATAAAAGTATATTTGTATCACCTGCTTGAAACCTCAATGCCGGAAATTGGATGATTGTTCGATTGCTATGAAATCTGACGCTGTTTCTCGAAATTACGTTATCACCGCGGAAAAAATTCAAGACTGTATTCTGGAACATCTCACTTCAGTTCCAACTGAAATGATTCCGATTGACCAGAGCCTGAATCGGGTACCGGCCGAAGATATTATATCTGAGACCAACCTTCCCGGTTTTTCTTTGTCCGTGATGGACGGCTTCGCCGTCAGGGCCGCTGATGTGTCGCATGCCTCCGCACCGGACGGGGTTTTTTTAAGGGTCGTTGAAACCGTTAAAGCCGGAGATATTCCGAAAAAGTCCGTGGAACCCGGAACGGCGATACGAATCATGACGGGAGCACCCCTGCCGGAGGGTGCCGACGCCGTGGTGCCGTTCGAGGACACCGGCGAGGTGATTCATCTGCACAATCTGCCGCCGGACCATATCGCCATTCTAAAGCCGGTGAGTAAGGATGAAAATGTCCGGTTGAAAGGTTCGGACATCCGATCCGGTTCAACGGTCCTTGTGAAAGGGAAGCGCATACGTCCGCAGGACATGGGCATGCTGGCATCCATTGGTAAGGCGGAGGTGTTGGTCCATCAAATTCCGCGGGTAGGGATTTTGCAAACCGGAAACGAGATTGTCGGCGTTGAGTCTCCCCTGGGGTTTGGCAAAATCCGGAATTCAAATTCTTATATTATTTCCGGACTGGTCAGGAAATACGGGGCTGAACCTGTTATTTTAGGTATCGCGAAGGATTCCAGAGAGGATCTTCTGGATAAATTGAAGTTGGGGGTGTCCTTGAAAGTGGATTTGCTCCTGACATGCGCGGGAACTTCAAACGGGGATTATGACCTGATCAATCACGTATTCAGGTTGTTTTGCCGGGATGGGTATTGGGAATCGGAGGTCAAGCCGGGAAAATTTATCACGTTCGGAAAGGCCGGGGGAACGCTTCTGCTGGCATTGCCCGGAAATCCGGGGGCCGCAATGATCAATTTTGAAATGTTTGCACGAAACGCGGTGTTGAAACTGGCCGGTCTTTCCCGTTGGAAAAAGCCCATGTTCGGCGCTGTCCTGAAACATGATATTCATGATAAAAAAAGGCGTCACCTGGTTCCGGCGGTTTTGACGCGTTCGGAGGGTTCTTTTGTTGTGGAAGCCCCCGGGTTTGTCGAAAACCGGGGCAAGGGAGAAAAAATGTCGATGCTGGTTCGAATAAATTCTTTTGTAGACGTACCCTTTGGCGTCACATTTATTCCGGCCGGCAGCGAGGTTCATATCTGGCCGCTGGATGAACTGGATATGCATATTCCCGAAGCCGGATAAGAAATCCGCGGGTGGGACGCCCGAAAGTTCCGGGCGACAAGTCGATTCAGGGCACCGGCTTACATGGGAAAGCGATATGCCGGCCATCAAAACGTTCTATATAGTGTCCGATCAATTTGATCCGTTTCGGAACCTGAGTCTCGAAGAGGTTTTGCTCGATCAGGTTCAACCCGGTCAAATCATATTCTATCTATGGCAGAACGACCATACCGTGGTTATCGGACGGAACCAGAATCCCTGGCAGGAATGCCGGGTGAAACTTCTGGAAAAAAGTCTGGGTCGACTGGCCCGACGCCTGTCGGGCGGCGGGGCGGTGTATCATGATTTGGGCAATCTGAATTTTACCTTTGCAATGGATAAAGACCTGTACGACCAGCAGCGTCAGCTGAGCATGATCGCCGGGGCCGTAGATCGACTTGGCATTCCTGCGATCTGTAACGGCAGAAATGATATACTTGTCAACGGGTGTAAATTTTCCGGTAACGCATTTTATTTTCGAAGGCAGGCAGCACTCCATCACGGTACCATCCTCGTTGATACGGATCTTGAAAACGTTAAACGCTTTCTGAGCGTATCCCCTGAAAAACTGGCCTCGAAGGGTATTCGGTCGGTACGCTCCCGCGTCGTTAACCTGAAAGAACTCAATGCAACGCTGACCATTGATAAAATCAAGAAGACGCTTCTGGATGCGTTCAATCGGGAATACGGGACGAGGGCCGCTCCATTGGAAGAAACCGCTGATTTGAATCGGGAAAGCATAGACCGGGCATATGAAAAATACTTTTCAGATGCATGGCGCTTCGGAGCGACACCGGATTTTAACGTTCGTTTCGGTAAACGTTTTGATTGGGGAGAGGTTGAATTTCTGCTTGACGTTCGCCATGGCCATGTTCAATCCGCCACGCTGTTTTCCGATTCACTGGAGCCCGATATTATTACCGCCATGGGTGAATGCCTCAAAGGGGTGCCCTTTACACGGCAGGCAATAACAGGTCGACTGTCCGATATGCACCGGATGGAACCGCACCGTATCATCATGGATCAGATACATTATCTGGAGGAGCATCCCATTTTTAATTAACCCTCAGATTCCCCCCCGGGTCCGGCACGGGCCGCACATTCCGTATATTCGCTTTATCCGTTAAAGCTGGATTTTATTAATAATTCCGTGACCCTTACCGCCCGTTTCGCGCAAAACTCCAGAGTACGCAAAACCGCGAAACGGCGATCTGGGTCTCCGCGATCTCTGTTCCTCAAGGGAGCGAAGCGAACGGGCGGTAAAAATCAATAAATATGTTTGTGCCTGAAGGCTTCGCAAATCAGATTTGAATCCATCAGTTGGTCATGCTCTGAATCGGGGCCGGGATCAGCCCGCCCAGTCGAACAAATCGATTGTCTCCATCCGCATTTCGGACCGGCATGATGGTCGATTGCCCCAGAAGCCCGCCGAAATAGGCGTTGTCGCCGGCTTTTTTTCCGGGGACTGGAATCAGGCGGGCGGCCGTGGTTTTCCGGTTGATCATTCCGATGGCCATTTCGTCGGCAATGATTGCGGAGATCGTATCCGCGGATGTGTTGCCGGGGATTGCCACCATATCCAGCCCTACGGAGCACACGCAGGTGATGGCTTCGAGTTTTTCAATCGAAAGCAGCCCCTGTCGTGCCGATTCGGCGATGTTCAGGTCTTCGCATACCGGAATGAAGGCTCCGCTCAAGCCGCCGACATTCGAACTGGCGAACGCGCCTCCTTTTTTGACGGCGTCATTCAGAAGCGCCAGCGCCGCAGTGGTTCCCGGAACACCGATCGCCCGAAGCCCCATGCTCTGGAAAATTTCTCCCACACTGTCTCCGACGTTGGGTGTCGGTGCCAGGGAAAGATCCACCACCCCGAATCGAATATTGAGCGCATCCGCGACTTCTCTGCCGATCAGCTCCCCAACCCGGGTCACTTTATAGGCGGTGCGTTTGATGATTTCAGAGATATGCCCCAGATCCATGGGACGACCGGATTCAAGCGCCCGATCAACGGCTTTTTTGACCACGCCCGGTCCGCTGACCCCGACATTGATGACGGCATCCGGCTCGCCGACTCCCAGATAAGCGCCGGCCATGAATGGAACATCCTGGGGAATGTTGGCAAAGACACACAGTTTCGCACAGCCGATACCGTCTCTGTCGGCCGTCAGCGCCGCTGCCTGTTTGATGGTGCGGCCCATACACATAACGGCGTCCATGTTGATGCCCGCCTTTGTGGAGGCAACATTGACGGACGCGCAAATCCGTTCGGTTTCGGCCAGCGCCTGGGGAATTGCTTCGATCAACGCATGATCTCCCGGCGTCATCCCTTTTTCAACCAGAGCCGAAAAGCCTCCGATAAAATCGACATTGACTTCTTTGGCTACGTCATTGAGCGTTTTGGCAATTTCGATCATTTCAGCGGCGGACAACCCGGCGCAAAACACGGCGACCGGGCTGACGGCAATCCGTTTGTTGACGACGGGGATTCCGTATTTTTGACCGATACGGTCACAGACATTGACGAGATTTTGAGCGGTTTTTGTCAGCTTGCAACGAATTTTTTCTTTTACACGGTGAACATCATCTCCGGCACAATCCAGCAGGCTGATTCCCAATGTGACGGTTCGAACATCCAGATGCTCGTTTTTCAACATTTCCAGAACTGAAATAATATCATTATCGCTGAGCATAAAATTTTCCGTTTTATTAAGATAGGTTAATTGATAGAATGATTTTATATTTTATTGATCATCTCAAACACTTTTCGATGCTGTATGCTGATATCAAGCCCCAGCGAGTCGGCTTTTTTTCTCAGCGCCTCTTTAAAGCAGGAATGATCGACATCGGCGGGAATATCCACCTCGTAAATCATGATATTGTTGCCCGGAGCATTACCGCCTTTGAATACAGCCTTTAAATTTGTTACATTAATAAAATATTCGGTAAAAATTTCGGTAATGCCGGCAACCAGTCCTTTTCGATCCGCCCCGACGGCGGTCACGATAAACGGTTCGCATTCCGATGTGGTCGGACTGGAAATTGGCTGATCCAGCGGTTTGACATGTACGTCCAGGCCCAGAGAATTGATGTGCAGCTTTAAATTCTCATCCACCCTGTCGACGGATAAACCGGGTGGTATTGACGCAATAAAAATACCGGCAAACTGTTGCTGCAGGATCGTTTGGGATATGTTTTCGATGTTGCAGCCCTGTTCCGTAAGGGACCTGGATACGGCTGCAAGAATGCCGGGTCGGTCCTTTCCGAACACGGATATGATAATTTTTTCCATGAAAGTTCTCCATAAGAGTCCGAAATACAAAAAATGCCAAAATAATGCGCAGCCTTTTCAACGACTTTAAATTTAATGCGTTCGCACGAATTCAAAACATCAGTAAAATATAGCATATTACATTGAATCGGGAAGAATTCAAGGAACAATATTAAAAAAACATCCGTTTCCCGTCAGCAGGTTTTTGTCAATTCAAGGGCCCGGAAGTTTCCGGAACTGCGCCAATTCGACGATTCGAAAAGTCTTTGGAGCAAATGACTTACTATCGAAAGGAAAACGCGGTACCATGAACGTCATAAAAGATAAAATCAGGCGCCATTCCGCACTGGGTGTGGTGATCGTGTTAAGTATGGCGATATATGTGCTTGCCCTGACGAATGAATTTCAGGAAGCCTATATCCATTTGTTTTATATTCCGATTATGATTGCGTCGGTGCGTCTGGAGAAAAATGGTCTGGTGGTGCCGTTGATTCTGGCATTGGCATTGATATGCGGGCATTTGTTTTTTCAGCAGCGCATACCGATGCGGGTTCAGTTGATTCGGTATGTGGCGTTTGCAACGGTCGGATACGTAACCTTCAGGATATACAAGCGAATGGTTGAAAGTGAAAATGAGGTGAAAACCAGCCGGAATCTTCTGGAAGTATGTCTGGAACGATCTCCGATTCCGACGTTCGTCATCGATACCCGTCACCGCGTGACGCTCTGGAACCGGTCGCTCGAAGCCCTCAGCGGAATTCCGAAAAGGGACATGATTGGAACCCGCAAACACTGGAAAGCCTTTTACCGCAAAAAACGTCCCTGCCTTGCTGATATTATGCTGGATCGACGGATGGATGAAATGAACAGCTTGTATAAGGGGAAGGCTTGTGAATCCCGATTGATACGTGATGCGTTTGAAGCGCAGGATTTTTTTTCTGATCTGGGAGAAGACGGCCGGTGGCTCCGGTTTACAGCGTCGGTTCTACGGGATTCAAGAGAAATGTTGATCGGTGCGATGCAGACGCTTGAGGACATCACCGAACGGATTCGAGCTGATGAAGCCTTAAAAGCGAGCGAACGAAGGTACAAGGAGTTGAGTATTACGGATGGGCTCACCGGGTTGTATAATGCCCGGCATTTTTTCAACCAGATGAGTTCGGAAATCGATCGGGTCAATCGATACAACCAGCAGTTGTCGATGCTGATGATCGATATCGATGATTTTAAAAGCTATAATGATGCCTTCGGGCACCTGGAAGGGGATAACGTTCTGTTGAGATTGGGACAGGTGCTGATGAGGTGCCAGAGAGCGACAGATACCTCTTATCGCTACGGTGGTGAGGAATTTACCCTGATTATGCCGGGGACGGCGGGGACAGCAGCACTGAAGCTGGCAAAAAGAGTTCAGGAAGAATTTGCAAAAGAAAAATTTTTCCCGCCTGATCATAAAAAGCCGATCTATAAAACCGTCAGTATTGGTGTGGCGCAGTATATATACAGCGAGGTATTGTCTGATTTTGTTCGCCGGGCGGATCAGAATATGTATAAAGCCAAAAGCGATGGGAAAAATCGGGTCTGCTATTCGCGGTAACTATATTAAAACCGTTCGATCAGCCTGTCGATCAAATAGGAGCTTTCCCGAATCGCCTGTTCGCTGAAGGAGCCGAACCATTCGGCAATGCGGTTGAATTCATCGCAGAACGCTTGCTTGTCATCGGCGACGATGAGTTCCAGATTTTCTTCAAGGGATTGAATGTATTCTTTTAACAGGTTCCGTCGTTCAGGTGTTGCCAGGATAATATCCGCATACAGCATCGGGTCCTGAGCAAAAAGCCTGCCGACCATGCTCAGTTCCAACCGGTAGATGGGGCTGGAAAACTCAAGTGTTCGCTTAAGATCTATTTTTCGGCGGGAAAGAAAACGGCCAAAAGCGAACGTGGCAAAATGACGCAGCGCCTGAACGATTGCCATCAAATCGTCATGCTCTCCGGGGCTTGCCTCGATCAGTATGCCGCCCCAGACGGAAAACTGATCCAGAAACCATTGATAGGCATCCGGTCGTCTTCCCGGTGTAACCACTATGATCTGTTTGTCCATCGTGGATGTGGTCGGCCCGAACAAAGGGTGCAGGCCCAGGACCGGACCGGAATGGGCATCGAGCATGGCGTTCATTACCGGTTCCTTGATGCTGGTAATGTCCGCCAGGATACAATCTGAAGGCAGGTGGGCGCTCAGAGAATAAATTACATCGCGGGTGGAATGAATCGGTACGCTGACAATGGCGAGTTCAATGCCGCTGCACAAGCTGTCAACATCCGCCCAGTCGTCCTGATCAAGAGTTCGTACGTCGTATCCGGCTTCCGAGAACCAGCGATGAAAATAGCGGCCCATACCGCCTCTGCCGCCGACGATCAGAATCGCCGCTCCGGAATGTATGCCTTTGCATGACAGCGATGCGGTTTGTCTGGTTCGGGATTGACGAAGGATGCTGCGAAACAGTTCTTCGATATCATCGGGGTCCAGACCTGTTTCCTGTGCCTGACACCGTCGGCGTGATATGAGATCTTCTTCACGGGCCGGGTGATACACGGGAATGTGCCGCGCTTTTTTTAAGGCTGTTACCTCGCTGATTATTTTCTGTCGTTTTGCCAGAATGCTTACCAGCTGTTCGTCAACGGAATCAATCTGTCGCCTGAGTTCGTCAAGTCTCGGATCGGCTGAATCCGGGCTGCTTTTCCCGGATGGAATATTGGGTATCGAAGAATTCATGGGCTCCCTGTAGCGGCCGAAATCGGCATGGATGTAAAGTTACTGTAACCACGTTTTATACCACTGCAGCACGGTTTCCTACAAGCAAAAACACGGCCCTCGCGAATACTGTTCATCCCACAGCCCTGAATACACGGCCCTTAGTCCTGATGCGGGCTATATCCGCAACCCAATTCTCATGGAATTGCCGTTACAAAAAAATCTTGTTTTTTTGACACCCGCTAAAGAGTAAGTCTCTAAAAACTCAGTCCTCAGTCCTCATAACTCAGTCCCAATTATTATATTCAGTCCTGATTAGTTCGAAGACCCTGCAACGAAATGATGACTTCTTTCAACGGTATGTCCCTGCCGGAAGCGTCAATTGCGGTTCGAACCGCTGTCGACAGACCGGAACAGCAGGGGACTTCCATGGATACAACGGTGATGCTTCGAAGACCTGACGACGAGAAAATGCGACTGAATTTTTCCGTGTATGACGGAAGATCATCAAATTTCGGACATCCGCACATGATCACATGATTTTTGATAAAATCATTATGCAGACGGGCGTAAGCAACTGTGGCGCAATCTGCGGCGATCACCACATCGGCTCCTTTGAGAAACGGGGCATTTTCGGGGATCAGACGAATTTTGACCGGCCAGTGAGTGAGCATCGAGTCGGTCGGACCGGTGTCCTGATCCGGGGCCGGCGACGGGGCCATGGGAAACAACTGAACCTGTGAAGACGGGCAACCGCACGGGGAAGCGGTACCTTTCGGTGAGTCATTGAATTCGGTTGCGGCCGACCGGACGTGAACGGCCTCTTCATCAAACTCATCGGCTTCACGTTCAATGAGCGTCAATGCGCCCCGGGGGCATTCTCCCAGGCAGTCACCAAGTCCGTCACAATATTTGTCGGAAACGATGCGGGCCTTACCGTCAATGATTTTAAGGGCGCCTTCGGCGCAGGCTATGATGCAAAGCCCGCACCCGTCGCATTTTTCTTCATCGATATGGATGATGGTTCGACGTATCTTCATGTTTATAAAGTCTCCTGAATGTTAAGCTGTTTCAGCTATTTAAGGGATGCGGCCCTTTTCGTCGTGCAGATCGAAAGCAATCCGGGCCTTATAATCCGTTGGTTTCGAGTTTTTGATTAACACGATTAAATCCAACAGTGCCTTGACTTAGGTCAATAAGTACTGATAATTTTGAATCAGATCTGAATTATCTGTATTTAATTGATAAGATACTTACCCACGCTCTGCTGTTGTTGGAATGTGACCCTATGAAAAACCTGACGGAGACGATTTCGTCTGCAAATATTTTCCGTGGCCTCGACTCGGGTCAGTTGCAGCAGTTGCAACAGATTGCCGTACAAAAAACAGTTCAAAAAGGAGAATTCGTCTTTTTTGACGGAGATCCCGGAGACGGGTTTTATCTGCTGATCGACGGGCAGATAAAAATTTTCAAAGCGTCGCCGGATGGAAAGGAAAAAATTCTTCATGTATTCGGTTCAGGGGAGATTTTTGGAGAAATTCCGGTATTTTCGAACCACCCGTTCCCCGCAAATGCTCAGGCAATCAAACGCTGCCGGCTTCTTCTGTTTCCGAAAGACGCTTTTGTCGGTCTGATAACTCAAAATCCCTCCCTGGCCCTGAACATGCTCGCGGAATTGTCCATAAGATTGAAAGAATTCGTGAACCAGATCGAGCAGCTTTCCCTGAAAGACGTCTCGGCCAGGCTGGCCTCCTATCTGTTATACCAGCTGGAAAAAACAGAAACTGAAGATAAAACCGTAAAGCTGCCAATGTCCAAAGGACGGTTGTCCAGCCTTCTGGGAACCATACCGGAAACACTCTCGAGAATTTTTGCCCGGTTGGCCGAACAGGATCTGATCCGGGTCCGGGGAAATTCCGTTCGCATTCTGGATAGTGCCCGCCTCCATGAACTGGCTGTCTACGGCAGATCAGCAGCCAATAACAACTCATAAAATGAAGAATTATAATGGCGCCTGCTGATGTTTCGGTCATTATACCGGTGTTGAATGAAGCGAAATTCCTGCCTGCCCTGATGGAGGACCTGAAGTCACAGGAAGGCGTTCACCTTGAAATAATCGCGGGGGACGGCGGATCAGCGGACGCTACGCGTGACATCCTGAGTCGTTTCGGAGCATTGATCGTTTCAGCGAAAAAAGGGCGCGGCGTTCAGATGAATGCCGCCGCGCGACAGGCAAACGGGCGATATCTGTTATTTCTGCATGCAGATTCAAGAATCAGCCGATCGACGTTAATAGCAGATGCCCTCGCATCTTTGGACAGAGCGGTTCAAAAAAAAGGATGTGACAATATCGCGGGGCACTTTCCTCTGAGATTTATGCAAAGCACGCCTCGTAACCCCCGGGCATTTCGTTATCTGGAATCCAAAACATATTTAAATCGGCCTCAAACAATCAATGGCGATCAGGGATGTCTGATATCAAAAACATATTTTAATCGCCTGGGTGGATTTGACGAAACGCTGCCGTTTCTGGAAGATCAGAAACTGGCCGAAAAAATCCGGGAAAAAGGAGAATGGATCACATTGCCCGGAAGACTGATGACGTCCGCGCGTCGTTTCGAAACCGAAGGCTTTTGTCGCCGCTACCTTCTCATGGCGATGATCATGGGGGCTTTCAGTACCGGTATGAAGGATTTTTTTCGGTATGCCCCCCGACTGTACCCATGCCCGAACGAAACCGGGGTACTGCTGCTGACACCTTATTTCAGATTGATACGATGGTTGATGTTCCGGGTGTGGGGCATTAAAGGCAGTGTCAGAACGTGGTATGCCGTCGGGCGCTATGTGCGCCGGAATTGCTGGCAGCTGTTTTTTTTTATGGACACGGTATGGAGGCGTGCGAGGGGAACAACCCGTCATCCGTTTCTGGCGTTTTATGATCGCCATGTGAATAAATGGATTGATGCCGGAGGGGTTGACGCCATAGCCGGTGTATTATGTCTGTTTTGCTTTATGGGAGTATCGGCCGCATATTTTCGAATCAGGGAGCGAAGGGTTTACAGCACTCTAAATAAGGGACTATAAAGGAGGTGCATGTGATTCCAATGCAAAAATCGTTAAAAGCCTTTTCGATCAGGGGGTATTCCGGATGGATCGTTTTTGTCGTGGCCGTATGCCTTTCCGGATGCTCGGCAAATTACGGGTACCTGAGAAAAAGTCTGGAGGTGGCGAAAACGTTTGAACGCTATGAGGTACTTCCGGATCATGTGTATTATTACAGCGGTTCGGATTTTAAACCCAATGCCGTTATGGGGATCCATAACGATTTTTCGCTTCGATCCAGATTGTGGAAGAAAGTGGATCTGGATTCAGCACAACTGCAGGAATGGGTCGGCAATATGACGTCTTATCTGGGATATTCCCCGGTGAATTACGGTTCCGTTATCTTTGCGCCGGACGGTCGGCAGATTGGAATCTGGTATTCGCCCTGGCATTGGACAACCGTCAAAATGGTAAATGATAATGAAGTGATTGTCCATACACCGACTATGCCGATTCGATTCAGAGAGAAACGACATATCTTCGGTATTGAAAAATAATGAGATCGTAAAACCGGATCATTTTAAGAAAGGTAAAACATGCCGTTACACGAATTGGCCGGAAAGCCGGTACCCCCTGAATTTTTGGAAAATATACCGCGTCTTGTCAGTGCCTATTATACCCGACACCCCGATGTGTCCGAGGCCTCTGAGAGGGTTCGATTCGGTACTTCCGGGCATCGGGGAAATCCGTTGAGAAACGGGTTCAATGAAGCGCATATACTGGCGGTCACCCAGGCCGTCTGTGATTATCGAACGGCCAACGGCATCAAGGGGCCGTTATTTATGGGGAAAGATACCCATGCGCTTTCCGAATCCAGTTTCATGACCGCGATGGAAGTGCTGGCCGCAAACGGTGTGGATGTGCTTATTCAGCAGGACCATGGTTTCACACCGACTCCGGTGATTTCTCATGCCGTCCTGTCTTACAACCGGCAGGGAAAAGCAGATGCGGCAGACGGCATTGTCATTACCCCGTCGCATAACCCCCCGACAGACGGCGGCTTTAAATATAATCCGCCCTCAGGAGGCCCGGCCGACGCTTCCGTCACCCAGTGGGTGGAACAGCGCGCCAATGAACTGTTGGCCCATAAACAGAGAGGTGTGCGACGAATCCCTTATGAAAAAGCACTGAGAGCATCTTCCACCCATTTATACGACTATATCCGGCCGTATGTGGAAGATCTCGAGACTATCATCGATCTGGAAGCGATACGGGCGTCCGGGCCGTCACTGGGTGTGGATCCCATGGGCGGTGCGACACTTCCATACTGGGGGCCGATCGCGCATCGATATGGATTGAACATCGATGTGGTCAATCCCCGTGTCGAACCGGATTTCAGATTCATGAATCTGGACTGGGACGGAAAAATTCGGATGGACTGCTCGTCACCGTATGCCATGAGCCGTCTCATATCTATGAAGGACACATACGACATTGCGTTTGGAAATGATCCGGACGGCGATCGTCACGGTATCGTAACACCCACCGGAGGGTTGATGAATCCGAATCACTACCTGGCAACATCGGTCTGGTACCTGTATCAACACCGGCCCGCCTGGGGGAAAAATTCGGCCGTCGGTAAAACGCTGGTCAGCAGTTGCATGATCGATCGAGTCGCCGCGTATCTGAATCGATCGCTTTATGAAGTGCCCGTTGGTTTCAAATGGTTTGTAGACGGGTTGCTGGACGGTCGCCTGGGATTTGGGGGGGAAGAAAGTGCCGGGGCCTCTTTCCTGAGAAAAGACGGTACCGTCTGGACAACGGATAAAGACGGAATCATCATGGATCTGCTGGCCGCGGAAATAACGGCTGTTACCGGGAAGGACCCGCATGCGCTGTATCGGGAACTGGTTGAAAAGTTCGGAGATCCGGTATATGAACGTGTGGATGTGACGGCAAATGCCCGGGAAAAAACGGTTCTCAGCGGCATGACGCCGGAAGCGATCAAAAGTGACGTGCTGGCCGGGGACCCCATTACGGCAAAACTGACACGGGCGCCGGGAAATGATGCCGGAATCGGTGGCTTGAAAGTCATGACGGAAAACGGCTGGTTCGCCGCCCGCCCGTCCGGTACGGAGGATATTTACAAAATTTATGCGGAAAGTTTTAAAGGCCCGGAGCATCTGAAACAGATTCAGAAGGAAGCTGCCGCTCTGATTGACAATGTGTTTCAACGCGCCCTGGCGGATGACTGAGAAATAAAAGAAATAATGAATATGAAACGGAATAGACATACCCCGGCTCCGCCCCGGATTCATGAATACGTCCTTCCCGGAGACTGGACGGTGTGGGCCGGCAGGACCGATGAGGATAATGACCGGTTGAGCCTGAAAATCGCCTGCCCGGATGACTGGTGGTTTCACGTGCGGGGAATGCCCGGCAGCCATGTGCTTTTACGATGCGATTCCAAGCGTACGCCGGACCGGAAAACCCTTCAGGCAGCGGCGGCCGTTGCCGCGTATCACAGCAAGGCCCGAAGCGGTGGAACCGTGAGCGTGTCCTGCACCCGGGCAAGATACGTTTCCAAACCCAGGGGAGCAAAACCCGGGACGGTGTCCATCCGAAACGAACGGGTGATAAAGGTCCGTCCCGCACTGCCGTCAGAGGGAATCCATCCTGAAGCTTCCGGCCTGTATGAAAACGGAGAGTGAAGCCGATGTCAAACCCGGATACGGCGAACGTGACGATTACCGATATTCAGATTCAAACGCGCCGAAATGATCGCGTCAATGTGTATGTCAACGGATATTATCGGTTTTCCCTCGGTGTTATGATTGCTGCCGGACTCCGTAAGGGACAGAGCATCAGCGAGACCAGGCTGCAGGAGCTTGCCGCTGCTGATCAGCAGAGTGAGGCGTTTCAGAAAGCGGTCCGTTTTCTGGGCATTCGTCCGAGAAGTGAGAAAGAAATACGGATTTATCTGAAAAAAAAAGAGTTTCATCGCGATGCAATCGATCGTGCCGTCGAAAGATTGAAGGAGTATAACTATCTTGATGATGAAGCCTTTGCCCGCAGCTTTGTCGACCACCGCATGCGGTTTTGCCCTCGAAGCTCTGTCCATCTTCGTGCAGAATTAAAAGATAAGGGGGTCTGTGATACAACTGTCGATCAATTGATAAAAGCGTTTGATGAATCCGATTCCGCGTGGAATTCCGTAAGACGGAATCTGCATCGATGGAACCATTTATCCGCTCAGGAATTCAAACGTAAGGTATATGCGTTTTTGTCCCGGAAAGGGTTTCGATATGAAACCTGTCGAAACGTCTATGAACGTGCCTGTCAACATCGTGAAGATACTTCCGACGGTACTGTTCGTGCCATTTTTAAGCGCTGATTGTTTAGCCCTGGTTGAAAAATGAACACTGTCTTCTTTTATTTAAATCATGATGATAAACGATAAAACTTAAGGTTTTAAATTAAGTTTTTTTGAGTGAAGCGAGCGGTAAATAAATCCGGTAAAAAATCTTGATTTTTTAGACAGAGTTTAAGGAATAAGACACTCAATGCAGCGATTTAAAAATATTCTTCTGGTCTATGACGACAGCCCGGAGGGGAAAGCAGCCATGCACCGGGCGGTTCAACTGGCTATCGACAATGATGCCCGGTTGAAGCTGGTCGACGTCCAGGAAGATATCCCGGATAGTGAGTCGATGTTGATTCCGAAAAAAAAGCCCGGGACATTTCAGAACATGGCGATCAAATGCCGGGTTCGCGAAATGGAGAAATTTGTTGCACCGTTTATAAAAAACGGACTGACGACGGAAACCAGGGTACTGATCGGAGTTCCGTTTATCCGGATTATTCAGGAAGTTCTGAAATTCGAACATGATCTGGTCATCAAGGTAGCGAGAGGGAAAAGGCGGTTAAACGGTATGGTATTTGGAACCACGGCCATGCGATTGTTGAGGAAATGCCCGTGTCCCGTCTGGATCATGAAACCTGCCTCACACAACGGGTATCAAAAAATTATGGCTGCGGTGGACCCCGGTCCTGTGAATGACGAAAAAAACAGACTGAATCATTTGATTATGGAACTTGCCGCGTCTCTGGCCATTCTGGAGCATTGCCACCTTCATGTGGTGCATGCATGGAAACCGCCGGGAATGACCCGGTTTGGTGCAAGCAGCGGTAAAATTCCCAGAGAGTCCTTAAAACGAATAACGGCGGAAACGTTGGGGCTTCATCGAAAATGGACCCATGAACTGGTTCATGTTTACGCCTCATCGGTTCTTAGCACCCGCATCCATCTGTTGAAAGGAATGCCGGAAAAATTGATCCCCCGACTGGCACAAAATCTCGATGTCGATGTAATTGTGATGGGAACACTGTGTCGAACCGGAATCGCCGGATTTTTTATTGGTAATACCGCAGAAAAAGTGCTTCAGCAGGTGGACTGCTCGGTATTGACCCTCAAACCCGAAGCGTTTGTTACACCTGTCGCGCTGTGATTGAAATGACGGCTGTGGGTTGAATCGTTTTCAAAAAGCAGATGTCAAGCAGGCAGGACATTTTGTTGAAAATGAACGATATATGGTATATATCCATGTTCATTACTATCATTTTTTTAGTTGGAAAGTGTCAGGCCTGTGGTCCCTGCAGGTGTAATTTTTTTGAAAGGCTCAGGAGGAAACATACGGGTGAAGATTATCGATCTGACGCATCCGATTCACTCGGAAATGCCGGTATACCCGGGAACCGAAGGCCCTAATGTGTCTGCCGGGTGGACCATAGAAAAAGACGGGTTCAGGGAAAGCCGGATTCATATGTGTACACACACCGGGACGCATGTCGATGCACCGGCGCACATAATCCGGGGAGCAAAAAGCCTGGATCAAGTCCCCATGGATCGATTCATCGGTAAATCGGTTGTCATCGATCTGACACAAAGCATCGGTAAAACTATCGATATCAGTGACCTTATGCGGCATGAATCCCGTATTCGAAATTCGGATTTCGTTTTGCTCCATACGGGGTGGCATCGGTTCTGGGGAAACTCCTGTTACTTTGAAGACTATCCGGTGTTAACGCAGCAGGCGGCTGAATGGTTGTGCGACATGAACCTCAAAGGAATTGGTGTGGACATGATTTCCGTGGATGCATGTCATACGACGGAATTTTTGATCCACAACATCCTGCTGGAACATCAACTGATTATCATCGAAAATCTTACAAATCTGGATGCGTTGCCGGGACCGGATTTTATATTCTCCTGTTTTCCTCTTTATCTCGATCAAGCCGATGGGTCGCCGGTCAGGGCCGTGGGCTTCAAGCTTGAATAAGTGAGCCCGTTTGTCCCTGGATTGGCATTATGTATAAACGATCATAGAGTTCGCTGATATGTACGAGATTAAAATAAACCCGACGAAAAACAGGCTCTATCTCCTTTTTGGCGAAATGAACCGGGATGAACTGATAATGGTAATTCAGGACATCGAAAGGGAATGTCAAAAACTGATTTCCGGATTTGACTGCATTACCGTATTCCAGGAGGGAAAAATCATAACCCATCTGGATGAGGATTTGCTCTGCATGGTACAGGAAGTCGTGTTTCGATACGGAATTCGCAGAGTGGTTCGTGTCGTCGGAAAGGCAGAAGACCTGGGACGACGCCAGTTGGAACGTCTGGCCATTCAGGCCGAATATCCGGTTGAATATGCCGAAACCACTGAAGATGCTGAACGAATGCTGGATACACCCCGTGAATGACCTGAAACGATCTGTGCTCGCGGCCAGATATCCATAAAACCGGCGGTATTCAGAAAATCGAAAATTTCGTCTTTGAATCCTGCATCGGGTGTATCTATGATGTACATCTTGACGTCGTCCTTTCAGGACTAAGGTGCGCGCGATGAATGCAACCGGTGGTTAAAACCACCGGCTATACGACGCAACCCCTGTCGGGGTTTCCGGTGTCTGACGATGTTTTATTTATCGCCCGTTCGCTTCGCTCTCTCGAGACATAGAGAACGCAGAGTCCAAAATCGGTCGTTTCGGGGGTTTGCGCCCTCTGCGCCTCGGGCGAAGCGGGCGGTACATATAACCGGCATAAAAATCTTGTTTTTTTGACCGCCTTGCCGCTTATTCGACCTTGAAAAAGGCTTTGGCTTTGGCTTTGCAGACCGGGCAGACCTCCGGTGGTTCATTTTCGCACGTATACCCGCAAACAGAACACACATAATAGTCCACGTCGGGCAAAGCGTCTATATTATCCAGTGCGTTTTGATACAGCCGGGCGTGTACTTTTTCCACCTCATTGGCATAAGAGAAGCTACGCTCCGCGGCTTTATTTTTCTCTGCTACGGCGGTTTCAATCATCTCCGGATACATTTCCTTGAATTCGTGCGTTTCTCCGGCAACGGCCTCCTTGAGATTTTCAATGGTGGATTGAATGCCGCCGGCTGTTTTGAAATGGGCATGAGCGTGAACGGTCTCGGCTTCAGCTGCCGCGCGAAACAGTTTGGCTACCTGAGAATATCCTTCTTTTTCCGCCTGAGATGCAAATGCAAGATATTTACGATTGGCTTGCGATTCCCCTGCAAATGCTTCCATCAAATTTTCCTGAGTTTTCGTCATAAAGACTCCTTTCGGTTTTGTTTGTCGTTGACCGATTTATTTTCAACGTCCGTTCTCTGTGTTCTCTCGGGCACAGAGAACGCAGAGACCAGAACCATTGTTTAGAAGCTCTGCGCTCTCTGCGTCTCGAGCGAAGCAGGCGGTATATATTCGCTTTTAATTTTTTGACAACCTTTAATCGATAATGCATTAAGGGATAAAACGGATTAGTTTCGCCGGTGGTCGTGATGTTCACCCACCGGCGAATGGGATAAAACAATCGTATTGGAACTGTTTTGGATGAAAAATATCCTGAACTCTACGATTCGAGATTGAATTCGAAAGGCATGGCATGCTCATGGAGAAAGCGTTTCAGCTTATCGCAAATCAAACGATCGGTCGGAAACGCCATGAGTTCCGGCAGGCCGTCCAGGGAGAAAAAATCGGCGGCTTCGGCATCGGAGCCGGGATTCAGGCAGCCGTCCACCGGAATGCCCCAGAACCAGACACCCACTGTCAGATGGTCATAATCATGAAAATTGGAATGTACGTCAAACACCGGACCGATGTCCACATTCAACCCGGTCTCTTCTTTGATCTCACGTTTTGCGGATGAGCGGATCTCCTCACCCCACTCCACGTGTCCGCACGGGATACACCACATGCCACGATAGGACCCGTTTCGTCTGACCAGGAGAATCTTGTTTTCCCGGACGATTATCACGGCCACCCCTACGGTTGGATTTCGATAGTGAATGGTATCGCATTGATTGCAGTAACGCCTCGGGATCCCTCCCTTGATTAGGGTATTCAGCGGGGCGCTGCAATACGGGCAGAATCTAAACTCCATAAGCGATACATACGATGCAGAAAGTTGTTTTTTTGATTACCGACAGTTGGTTGTCTCGTTGACTCAAAAAACGTATTTTTTTTATCAATACTTTCAATTACTGTTACCGCAATTGAGTGTATTCAGGCAATGATTTTTTTTCGAGTCGACAAGCAGGTTCATTGAATTTCCAGTCATGCGTTTCAACTTCCCGGACAGGAAGGTCCATGACAACGGTACCCGAGTTGAAAAGCCCGTCACGAAGGACGGTTTCGATGTCTTCGGCTTTTTCGGCCCGTATGCCGTGCGCACCGTATGCCTGAGCGAGTTTTAACAGATCCGGACCATGGTTCAGTGCCCATTGATGGCGTTCCAGTCGCCTTGAGGGGTTTAAATTTTTGTGATGGTAGTTGAATACGACTATTTTCAGGGGCAGGTTATATTGCACTGCTGTTGCGATTTCCTGGAGCGTCATTTGAAATCCGGCAGTTTCCGTCAAACATATGACGGTTCTGTCCGGACAGGCTGCCTGTGCACCCACAGCGGCCGGCAGGCTGAACCCCATGCAGTCGAACCCACCGGAGGGCAGAAAGCTTCCCGGGCGATCAAAACGATAGTGTTGAGCCGTCTCCATCCGCAGAGGAGTCGATTCAGTGGTGATCATAGCGGTGCCCCGTGTCAACCGGTGAATGGTTTCCACCACCTTTCTCGGTGTGATTTCATTGGATTTTCCAAAAGGCGGAGGGGGGGAATAATTCCATTTAAAAATACGATCCAGCCACGGTCGATGTTTTTGACGCAGTTTTCTGTGTCCGGACGCGCCCCCCATCATCTGGTCCAGCAGATCGATCGTCTGACGGCAACAGCCGGAAACCGGAACGGTCAGGGATGCACCGGAACATTTCGATACCGGATCGACATCCATATGAATGATATCGGCGCCGGACGAAAACATATTCGTTTTACGGTTCACGAAATTTTCCAGATTGACCCCGGCGGCAATCAGCAGGTCACAATATCCGGCGGCAAAATTGGCGCGGTACATACCCTGAAGCCCGGTGATGCCCAGCCACAGAGGATCGGATCCCGGAAAAGCGCCAACTCCCAGAAGAGAAGACGTTACCGGAATCTGGTACTTTCGGGCAAAATCCGTCAGCAATTTTGAAGAATCTGATTGAACCACCCCTTCTCCGGCGAATATGACCGGGCGGCAGGCTTTTTCAATGAGTTCGGCCGCTTTGCCTATACGGTTTCCGTCCAGACAGTCCGCCCCGGTGCTGCGGCAGATTTCCGACGGGCTTTCTTCGTTCAGGTTTACAACCGTTGTAGTTAAATTTTTCGGAATATCTATCAGAACCGGCCCGGGCCTTCCGGAGGACGCAATGAAAAACGCTTCCCGAATGATTCGCGGGATATCTTCGGCTCGGGTAATAAGATAGTTATGCTTGGAACAGGGGCGGGTGATGCCGACAATGTCCACCTCCTGAAATGAATCCTTACCGATCAGATGCGTCGCTACCTGCCCTGTGATGACCACCATCGGAATGGAATCCATAAATGCCGTTGCAATACCGGTGACCGTATTAGTGGCTCCGGGACCGGACGTGACCAGACACACCCCTGTGCGTCCGGAGGCCCTGGCATATCCGTCTGCGGCATGAATCGCTCCCTGTTCATGGCATGCGCGTATGTGACGGATATCCGATCGGAACAGTTCGTCATAAATGTCGAGGACAGCGCCGCCCGGGTAGCCGAAAATCGTATCCACATCTTCAGCCTTGAGTGAATGAATCAGAAGTTGCGCGCCGGTGAATTCCATACGTAGTTTCCTTTCCTGTTAAAACCGGTATTTCTGATAAAAAAGGGGTAAAAAAAATCCGTTACCGGCCGATGAGGCTGATAACGGATTTTATATTTATTCTGTTTCAGATGAAAATCAGACCATTATCAACCCCCGTCCCTGCAGTCGATGAAAATACCGACTGCGAGAATAATTATAAGGCTGATTATGTTGATAACGATCCAGTTGATTTTCATGCGAAGTTCCTGTTTTTTACAAGAACTACCAAATATATTGTTTTTTGTCAATTAATCAATGTATTAATTTTTTGCCGCCCGTTCGCTTCGCTCTCTCGAGGTACAGAGTTCGCAGAGCCTAAAACCGCAGTTTTGGGGCTATGCGAACTCGACCCTGGCGGGTAAGGGCCCCGGAATAAATAAATTCCACAATCTTGCTAGTTTTTCGTCCGTCTTCTGCGTTGCATCAAAGAGCACATACAACAAGTATGCACTCTCTGATACGCCTTGAAGACGAACGAAAATCCTGCGCAATCTTTGTGGATTTTATTCCTTCCTTGACCCTAAGACATCAAATGAATCAATAGCTGTTTCGTTTATCGGATCCCAGAATGATAGGATTGAAGGGATTTGACCTTGACGCCTGTTTTTCTGCGAGCCGCAATGCCTTTGGCCGCCGCGTGGGCCGCCGATGTAGTGGTGATATAGTGTACTTTGTACTTGATGGCGGTCTGGCGGATATAGGCACTGTCGGATTTGCTCCTGCGTTCGCCGGGGGTGTTGACGACCAGTTGAATCTCTCCGTTTTTAACGGCATCTACAATATCCGGGCGTCCGTAACCGACCTTGTGAATCAGCTCGGTTTCAATGCCTTTTTGTTTGAAGTACTCGTGTGTGCCTTTCGTAGCCACTATCTTGAATCCGAGATCTTTGAAATAACGCGCAGGGACCAGGGCCCGATGTTTGTCCCGGCCTGCAATGGTAAATAATACGGTGCCTTCGAGCGGCAGCTCGATCCGTGTAGCCTCCTGAGACTTGTAATAGGCCCGCCCGAAAGAATCCGCCATTCCCAGCACTTCTCCGGTGGAGCGCATCTCAGGACCAAGAACCGGGTCGACTTCCGGAAACATGTTAAATGGAAATACGGCTTCTTTCACGCCGAAGTGGGGTATGATTTTGTTGACCGGTTTCAGTTCTTCCAGTGTTTTCCCCAGCATGATCTGGGTGGCAACTCGCGCCATGGGAATATTGCAAACCTTGGAAACCAAGGGGACGGTGCGGGACGCCCTGGGGTTGGCCTCCAGAATGTAGACCGTATCTTCGTGAATGGCATACTGGATGTTCATCAGGCCCACGACCTTGAGTTCTATGGCGATTTTTCGGGTGTAATCGCAAATGGTTTCGATGTGTTTGGGCGGAATGCTGATGGGCGGAATCACGCAGGCAGAGTCGCCTGAATGGATGCCGGCCAGTTCGACGTGTTCCATCACGGCCGGAATAAACGCATCCGTGCCGTCGGATACCGCATCGGCTTCGGCTTCGATCGCATTGTCCAGAAACTGGTCGATGAGTATGGGGCGATCCGGCGATATGCCGACAGCCGCCGTCATGTAGTGTTTAAGCATGTCTTCATCGTAGACGATTTCCATGGCCCGTCCGCCGAGCACATAGGATGGGCGTACCAGAACAGGATAACCGATGCGTCCGGCGATTTCGAGTGCTTTTTCAACGGTGCACGCCATTCCGGAATCCGGCTGGGGAATCCCCAGCTTTTCCATGGTGGTGTTGAACCGTTCCCGATCTTCGGCCAGATCGATGGTGTCCGGGGTCGTCCCCAGTATGTTGACACCGGCCTCAGCCAGTTCCGCGGCGATGTTCAACGGGGTCTGACCGCCGAACTGAACGATCACGCCTTCGGGTTTTTCTTTTTCATAAATGCTGAGAACATCTTCGATGGTCAGGGGTTCGAAATACAATTTGTCGGATGTGTCGTAGTCCGTGGAAACGGTTTCCGGGTTGCAGTTGACCATAATGGACTCAAGCCCGGCATCCCGAATGGCAAACGCCGCATGCACGCAACAATAATCAAACTCGATGCCCTGACCGATGCGGTTGGGGCCGCCGCCGAGTACCATGACTTTTTTCCGGTCGCTGACCTTGACCTGATCCGGGGCATTGTAAGTGGAATAATAATAAGCGGCGTTTTCCACACCGCTGACCGGAACCGGCTCCCACGATTCCACCATGCCCAGATCGCTGCGTTTTTTCCGGATATCTTTTTCAGGTGTCTCGAGCAGTCTGGAAAGATATTTGTCGGAGAATCCGTCTTTTTTGGCCTGAATCAGAAGGTCATCCGGGGGCATGTGGCCTTTACAGGCAATGAGCTGTTCCTCCAGATCCACCAACTCCTTCATCTGTTCGATGAACCAGGGTTTTATGTGCGTCAGGTCAAAAAGGTCATTGATATCCGCTCCTTTTCTGAGCGCTTCGTACATGATGAAATGGCGTTCGCTGGTGGGCGTGCTGAGCAGGTTCATCAGTTCATAAAGCGATTTCTGATGAAAATCCCTGGCAAATCCCAATCCGTATCGATCGATCTCCAGGGAGCGGACGGCCTTTTGGAATGCCTCCTTGTATGTTTTGCCGATGCTCATGACTTCGCCGACAGCCCGCATCTGAGTACCGAGCTTGTCTTCCACGCCGTTGAATTTTTCAAAGGCCCATCGGGCGAATTTAACCACCACGTAATCACCGGAGGGAGAGTATTTTTCCAGTGTGCCGTCCCGCCAGTAGGGAATTTCGTCCATGGTCAGACCACCCGCCAGAAGTGATGATACAAAGGCGATGGGAAATCCCGTGGCCTTTGATGCCAGTGCCGATGAACGGGACGTTCTGGGATTGATCTCGATGATTACCACGCGTCCGGTGTCCGGATCATGAGCAAACTGGATATTGGTGCCTCCGATTACCCCGATGGCTTCTACGATGTCATAGGCATGTTTCTGCAATCGCTGCTGAAGTGCCTTGTCGATGGTCAACATAGGGGCCGTGCAGAAAGAGTCTCCCGTATGCACCCCCATGGGATCCACATTTTCGATGAAACAGACCGTAATCATCTGATTTTTGGCATCCCGGACCACTTCCAGCTCCAATTCTTCCCAGCCCAGAACCGACTCTTCGACCAATACCTGGTGAACCATGCTTTCGGCCAGTCCACGCGCAGCAATGGTGCGAAGTTCTTCCACGTTGTAAACCATGCCGCCGCCGGTACCGCCCATCGTATAAGCAGGGCGTATCACTACGGGATACCCCAGTTCATCGGCTATGGCTTCGGCATCCTGAACCGTGTTGACGGCCCGGCTTGCGGGCATTTCAATGCCGAGTTTTTCCATGGTCCGCTTAAACGCCGTTCGATCTTCGCCGCGTTCAATGGCGTCCAGGTTGACGCCGATCACTTTGACACCGTAACGGTCGAGAACTCCGCTTTTTGCCAGCTCGGAGGACAGATTCAAAGCCGATTGGCCGCCGAGGTTGGGCAGCAGCGCGTCGGGACGCTCCTTTTCAATAATATGTGTCAACGCCTTGACATTGAGAGGTTCGATATACGTGACGTCGGCCATGGCCGGATCGGTCATGATGGTGGCCGGGTTTGAATTGACCAGCAGGATTTCATACCCCAGAGACCGAAGCGCTTTGCAGGCCTGGGTTCCTGAATAATCGAATTCACATGCCTGGCCGATAATGATGGGGCCTGATCCAATGATGAGAACTTTTTTGATGTCCTGTCGTTTCGGCATAACGGTTCCCTTACGTTGTCATGAATGATAGTAGAATGGCAATATGTAATACATTGATTTTTGAGAAAAATATGATCGCGTAGAATAAGTCCTGAATTTCAGTTAAAAAAATGATTATATTCCATTTCGCCCATTTCAGACTGTTGGATGTTTTGAACGGTGTAAAAAAACAAAATTACATTTGACTATATCAGGAGATTTATAAAATCAAGAAAAACTTCTTGGAGCGTACAACATTCGCATTGCCCGGATGACAAAAAAAGTTTATACTGATTATTATTGTCTGAAAGTCAGCGACAGCTGTCGATCCTTTTGAATTCAACCTGCGGAGATGTGCGACTCATGAAAATACGGATGACTTCCATTAAAAAGATATCCAGAGCATTGATCATCGGTTTTTCAATGGTATTGATTGCCGGTTGGACAACACCGGTCCTGTCTGAATCCATTCCGTCAAAAGGTTCTGTTTTCCCCGATTCCGAGCTGATATCCCCGGCAGTTGAGAAAGATCGCAAATATCTGGGAATTGGTGACCTCGATACATTTTTGATTGAACAGGTCGACGGACAACTGTTATTCATCGAGGTTGTCGGTGTGTATTGCCCCGTTTGTCATTCTCAGTTTCCCCGTAATAAAAAACTGTACAGCATGATACGCAAGGATGCGAAGTTGAACGCGTCCGTGAAAATGTTTGCGGTTGCCGCCGGCGCAACGCAGATGGAGGCCGCGTTTTTATCCAAACAGGCCGGAATTCCGTATCCGGTGATTCAGGATCCAAAATTTGAAATTCATAAAGCGCTGGGCGAGCCCAAAACCCCGTTCACGATGCTTGTCCGTAAAGATGGTTATGTAGAATATGCCCATTTTGGAGCGTTTGAAGATATTCCTGCTTTTTTCAATGAAATTAAAAAGATGGTTCGTTAATTCCGTTTAAATATTTTTTCCCCTTTCATCATTCCGCATTGTCAGGGAGGGGGCTGTACCTTTATCTACGCCCCTGTTGCAAGGTGTCATTTTCCAAAAATTCGGTTATTCACGTTCTCTGTGCCACGATTGGGTAAGTATCCCGAGAGTTGAGGCAAATGAAAAAACATCCGTATGTATATGCCGGAATGATTCTGATGTTCAGCCTTCTGATTTCGGTCTCAACCCGGGCAGGGGCAAGATCGATTTCGGATTCGATCCAGCGCATGGTACGGGCCGTTCAAGAAAATCGTGCACTTTTACGCGCCTGTGAGCCGGTGCATGCGAAAGAAGATCTGTTCGTCGCGTATCGGGAGCGTTCATTCAGCCCCCTGTGGCTGGATCATAACGGCTTGACGGATTCAGGCGCATCACTGCGGAATCTCCTGGAAACCGCCTGGTGTCATGGACTGGATCCCCGGGATTATCATATGCCCTATATTCGACTGGTGTCTGAAAATATGACCGCCGGTTTAAAAAACGGTGCGACGATACCGGCTGAAGAATACGCGGCTCTGGATATTGCAATGACCGATGCATTTCTTAATTTCGGTTGCCATCTGTCCACCGGAAAAGTGGATCCGGTCAGTCTGCATCCGCATTGGATGCTTCGTCGGAAGAGCGGGAGCGTGACGACGGCATTGAAGCATCTGATGGAGCACGGTAATATTCATGCAACGGTCCATGAACTGGCACCACAATATCCCGAATACTGGCAGTTGGTTCATGCCGCGTCTCAAATGAAATCCATTGTTGACGAAGGCGGGTGGCAGCCGGTTCCATCCGGCCGGTTGTTGATGAGAGGCAGCCGCGACCGTCGTGTCCGGCAATTACGGAAACGTCTTGCAATAACCCGGGATCTGAACACCGACGGCAACGTCGTTTCTGAAACACTGGTTGACGCGAGTCTTGAATCGGCGGTCCGGCTTTTTCAGGAGCGACATGGCCTGAAAACAGATGGAATCGTTGGGCCGGAAACGTTGAATGCGCTCAATGTTTCAGCTGAAAAGCGCCTGCATCAGATTTATATCAATCTTGAACGCCGACGATGGCTTCCCCGGCAACCGGGTCGGCGATACATATTCGTCAATACGGCGTCATTTGATCTTCGGGCCTATGAGGCCGAGCGCCCGAAATTGTCCATGCGGGTTATCGTTGGAAAGGACTACCAGAAAACTCCGGTCATCAGCCGGCGGCTTCAGTATCTGGTTGTCAACCCTTATTGGAACGTGCCCGGAAGTATCGCCGTTCGGGAGTTGCTGCCTCTGCTTCGGAAGGATCCGGATTATCTGGCCGACCATTATTTTCAATACGTGTCCGGTTGGGGGGACAGGGTGCGGGTGTTGAATGCCGACGGCATCGACTGGAAAAAGGTGAACGCTGATAATTTTAAAGGGCGGTTTCGTCAAATCCCCGGCCCCTGGAATGCGTTGGGCCGAATCAAGTTCATGTTTCCAAATCGGTATGATGTGTATTTGCATGACACGCCGGATCAACATTTGTTCGATACACATCTGAGAGCACTCAGTCACGGATGTATCCGAGTTCAAAAACCTCTGGAACTGGCATTGTTTGTTCTTCAGGATGATCCCGATATGTCGATGCGGCTTCTGGAACAATGGGTTCAATCTCAAAAACGACGAGTGGTTCAGGTGGAATCTCCCTGTTACATACATGTGCTGTATTGGACGGCGGGGATTGATTTGAGCGGAACCATTCAATTCCGCGATGATGTCTATGAACGAGATCCGGTATTATGGACGGCGTTGACGCACTGCCCGGGAGAAAACTGTCGAATGCCGGAGTCGTGTTACCAGTAGCGAACCGGCCCGACATCCATATGAATGAACTGTGAATAGTGACCGACACCACCGGCTTTCAATCCGGCTGCAGCTTCGCGGATCGAGTTCAGCCGGATGCCTTCGATAGAAATGTCGGCTGCCATGCCTTTGAGGTGAAAACTGTTTCTGGCGACGTTTCGGCTCCTGGATCGCAGCAGGTCATTGTAAGCTTCGGAGCGAAATCCGGAAATTAACCGAATTGGATTCTTTTGGGCATTAACCCGGTTGTAGACACTGTCCAGCAATACAAACAGTTCCGGCGCAATGGGGCGGACGTCATTGGTATAATGGCATCGGAACAGCCGGTTGAGCTTTTTCAGCGCCTTTGTATCAAACCGCCCGTTTTTTTGTAGATATCGGACGGTCAGTGCTTCATTGGTGTGAATGTTTACGATGCTGAGCATTCCGGAACAACCGGACGGCACTTGTGCGGCAACTGCCGGTTTCAACCCGAACGGCAGGACTCCAAAGGCTGCCGCACTCATCAACATGCGTTTGATGGCTTCACGTCGCGTCATATGTTTTATATGAGTTTATCGGCATTAAAAATAACTCGAGCCGTCCCAGCAGTGCGTACACAGTTTTTCTTTTGGAAGGCCGATGGCCTGAATCAGATCATCCAGTCTCTGGTATTTGAGAGAGGTCAGTTTCAGATTTCGGCCGATGGCGGTTACCATTCTGTGATGCTTTTCCGAATCCGGGTCGGCATATTCCGCCAGATGCCTGTCTTCTCGTCCTTCGAGTTCTTGAATGACTTTACGGCCGGCCAGATCCAGTGTGGAGCGGGATGATGAAAAGTTCAGGAATTCGCAGGGATAAACCAGAGCAGGGCAGGCCGTTCTCATATGAATTTCCCTGGCGCCGAGATCAAATAATATCTGAACATTATCCAGGAGCTGGGTGCCCCTGACGATTGAATCTTCACAAAACAGTATTTTTTTATCCCGGATCAGTTCTTTGACTGGAATCAGCTTCATTTTTGCCACCAGATTGCGTCGGGCCTGGTTCTGGGGCATGAAACTTCTAGGCCACGTCGGGGTGTATTTTACAAAAGGTCTCATATAGGGGATGCCTTTTTCGTTGGCATACCCTATGGCGTGCCCGATGCCGGAGTCCGGTATGCCGGCGGCAAAGTCCACCGAGACATCATCGTGTTTTGCAAGCGCGCAACCGCATCGATATCGGACGGATTCAACGTTGATGCCCTCATAAATGGAGGCCGGATAGCCGTAGTATACCCATAAAAACGAGCAGACCTGCATGGCGTCACCGGGCTTTTTTCGCTGCTCGCAGCCGTCTTCGTTCAGAAATACGATTTCACCGGGGCCGAGAAATCGATCAATTTCATACCCCAGATTGGAAAATGCACAGGATTCGGAGGACGCGGCATAGGCGCCGTCTTTTTTCCCGATGACAACGGGCGTTCTGCCCAGCCGGTCACGGGCGGCGTAAATTCCTTTTTCCGTCATGACCAGCATGGAACAGGAGCCTTTAATGAGTTCCTGGGCTTTTTGAATGCCGGCGTCAAACGAGTCTTCACTGCAGATCAACATGGCGGTCAGTTCGGTCGGATTGTACAGGCCCCGGGTTGATTCCGAGAAATGCATTTTCCGGCGGCACAAAGTGTCGGCCAGTTCTTTGGTGTTGTTGATTTTTTCAACGGTTACAATACCGAATGTACCGAGGTGAGATCGGATAATGAGGGGCTGGGATTTATAGTCGCTGATCACCCCGATTCCCAGGTTCCCGTTGAGGTTGGGAATATCGGCTTCAAATTTTGATCGAAAATAGTCGTTTTCAATGTTGTGAATAGACCGGGAAAATCCTTCGGAACCGTAAACCGCAAGGCCTCCGCGTCTCGTACCTAAATGTGAATGATAATCTGTACCGTAAAACAGGTCTTCGGTACAATTTTTTATTGAAGCGACGCCGAATAATCCTCCCATGTCATCCTCCCTGGAGACTCAGATAAAAAGCCGACGTTTACGTCAGCCGTTTGAAAGATAAAAAATAAATGTATTATATGTTAACTTTGTTTTATGTTTCATGTCAGCCTGAAATGAATGGCGTACTATAAATGAAAAAAAAATGAAAGTCTAACCGGAAAATTAAATTCATTTCAGCCCAATTCAGTTCCAGTTCGTCGCTACCGGGGACAAAAGTATTCCAATGTTTCACAACGGAGGTTCATATGTCACAAAAACCAGCATGGATATGTTTCAGCCTGATGATCCTGATTCTCATTGCGATCTATAATGTCCCGGCCATGTGCGGGCAAAAAGAACAGCCTGCCGTCAGCTCGGAAATAGAGACGACATCCCCGGAGGCGAACGACGTCGTATCCGCCGGCCGAAAAAAAGTCGAAGAAACGGGAACGATTATCGGTAAAGAAATCGAAAAGTTCGGCGAAAAGGCTTCTACCCGTGTGGGAGGATGGATTAACGCAAAGGTGATCGACGATATCACGTGGCTCAAGCTGTTGGTGTGTCTGGTTCTGGTGATTATCGTGATGCTTTTTGAACGAATTCTGCGATGGGTTATCGAAAAAAGAATCGTCGGGGCGGTCGAAGAGGAACGCATGTCCTGGAAGCGGCTGGTCCTGAGATCGCTCACCCGTCCGTTGTCTTTATTCATATGGGTGTATGGTATCTACGGAGCGATCACTCCGTTGCTGATCCATTTCCAACAACCGGACGGATCGAATATGCTGCAATTATTCACTCAGAAAATTGCGGATATCGGCGGCATCATCGCCATATTCTGGTTCATCGTCCGCCTGGTTCATGTAATGGAAATTCAGCTGAGACGCTGGACCGAAAAAACCGAAAGCACGATCGATGAAATGCTGGTCCCGATATTCGTTAAAACCCTCCGGGTATTTATCATCCTGATTGCGGTGATTGTCGCGATTCAAAACATGACGGGCATCAAAATCGGTCCCCTGCTGGCATCCCTTGGAATCGGGGGACTGGCCGTCGCTCTGGCAGCTAAGGATTCCATTGCCAATTTTTTCGGCACGCTGACCATCCTGTTTGATAAACCGTTTCAGGTCGGGCAGAGAATTGTCATCGACAGTTTTGACGGTATCGTGGAAGAGGTAGGGTTCAGGAGCACCCGGCTCCGGACACTGGAGGGGCACCTGGTGACCATACCCAATGAAAAGGTGGTAAATTCAAATCTCGAAAATATCGGCCTCAGACCCAATATCCGATGGCTGACCAATATCACGATCACGTATGATACGCCTCCCGACAAAGTGGGAAAAGCCGTTCAGATTATACGGGAAATCCTCGATAATCATGAGGGAATGCACCAGGATTTTCCGCCCCGGGTCTATTTTAACGGATTCAACGACTGGAGCCTGAATATTCTGGTGATTGCCTGGTATCATCCACCGGATTACTGGGCCTACACCGAGTGGCTTCAACGGGCCTGCATGGAAATTCTTCACAGGTTCAATGATGAGGGGATCGATTTCGCATTTCCGTCTCAGACGGTTTATATGGCCAATGATGATAAACGCCAGATGAAACTTCAAATGCTCAAAGGCGGGTTCGATTCGAAACATGCCTGACCCCGGCTGTCGCACCTGTTGTGGCAGACCGACAGGTTTTGAACCCAAAAATGAACGTTTTTCAATGGGAAAGTTGCATTAAATGCAGATAATTCTTCTTTTAACCGGATTCGTATTCCTGATCAAGGGGGCTGATTTCCTGGTCGAAGGCGCATCGTCCATAGCCCGTCGGTATCATGTTTCGGATCTGGTGATCGGCTTGACCATCGTGGCCTTTGGAACGTCGATGCCGGAACTGTTCGTCAACATCGTTGCCAGCGCCCGGGGCAACGCGGGCATTGCAGTGGGAAACGTCATCGGCAGCAACATCGCCAATGTGTTCCTCATACTCGGGACGGCAGCCATAATCTGCCCGTTGACCGTCGGACGGGGAACCGTCTGGAAGGAAATTCCTTTCAGCCTGATGGCGGCCGGGGTGCTGGGCTGCCTGGCCAATGACCAGCTGATTGACGGTGCCGGCCGGTCCGCTCTGACCCGGATCGACGGATTGATTCTCCTGTGTTTTTTCGTTGTTTTTATTTACTATTCCGTGTCGATCGCCAAAAAGATTGAAGGTATGGAAGAACACGTCCCTGAAAAGATTCGGAGCGTAACCATGGCTTTGATAATGATTGGTTCGGGACTTGCCGGACTGGCTCTGGGCGGGGACTGGATTGTCAAAGGTGCCGTGTATATTGCCGTGAAATCCGGTATGAGCGAATCGCTGGTCGGATTGACCATCGTGGCTGTCGGTACGTCTCTTCCGGAGCTTGCCACTTCCGCCATGGCGGCTTACAAAAAAAATGTGGAAATCGCCGTGGGAAACGTTGTGGGGTCCAACATCTTCAATATTTTTTATGTTCTGGGGTTGAGTTCCATCATTAAACCCATTCCCTTTAAAACGGAAAGCAATTCGGATGTCGGGGTGTTAATCCTGTCAAACCTGCTTCTGTTCATGTTTATGTTTACAGGAAAAAAACAAATTCTCGAACGCTGGGAAGGCGCTCTTTTCCTGATCGCCTATGCAGGATATATAAGCTTTCTGGTTATGAACGCAGCATCGGCTTGACAACTGCTAAAGGATATTTTTGCCATGATCCGGTTCATGAAACGAATTTCACGGAAAAAAGGCCTCGCACCCGGGGCACTGATTCATATCGGTGAACGGAAAATTGAGAAAGTGGGAATTTCCATGATGAAATACACGGCCGATCACGTGAATGAAATTTCAGTTCAGGATATCCGGCAATGCGGCCCTCTCAAGGAAAACGACTCCATAACCTGGATAAACGTCAACGGTATCCACCAGGCGGATCTGATCGAAACCATCGGAAAAATTTACGATATCCATGCGTTGACGCTTGAAGACATCATGAATACGGCCCACCGGCCCAAAGTGGAGGATTTCGATACGTATGTATTCTTGGTGATCAAGATGCTGCAATGGGATAAACCATCAGATGAAATCAAATCCGAGCAGATCAGTCTGGTGGTCGGTCATAATTACCTGATGTCATTTCAGGAAAATGAAGGAGACGTGTTTGGTCCGCTCAGAGACAGAATCCGAAAAGGAAAGGGACGAATCCGAAAACTCGGCAGCGATTACCTGGCATATTCTATTATGGATGCAGTGGTGGATCATTATTTTTCGATTCTGGAAATTATGGGAGAAAAAATTGAATATCTTGAAGACGAGATCCTGACCAATCCCTCTCCGGAAATGCTTCAGCATTTACATAATATGAAAGGGGAGATGATATATTTGCGAAAACAGGTCTGGCCGTTGCGCGAAATTGTCAACACCCTGATCCGGGGGGATCATCCCATGATGTCCGAAAATATTCATATGTATTTTCGGGATGTATATGACCATACTATTCATGTCATCGATACGATCGAATCGTTTCGCGACATTTTATCCGGCATACTTGATATTTACCTGTCGGTGGCCAGTCATCGAATGAACGAAGTGATGAAAGTATTGACGATTATCGCCACGCTGTTTATTCCCATGACGTTTGTGGCCGGGGTTTACGGCATGAATTTCAGATTCATGCCGGAACTCGAATGGAAGTGGGGGTACGTGTTCGTCTGGTGTGTAATGATCGGAATTTCGGGAATTATGCTGCTGTTTTTCAAACGTAAATCATGGCTTTGACAGGGGCTGCGGAAAAATAAATTACACGCTCTGAAGGCTTTAAAGAGGGAAATGAATGCCTGACGTTTCACCTGAAGCTACAGCCATATGGATGTATGAACCGGCTGATCATTATCGCACGCCACCGGAACCTTCCAGCGAAAAGGTTCGAAGCGGTTTTTTAAAGCTGATGGATAAACTGCGGCGAAGAAAAACAGCCGAGGAATCATTTGTGTCCGTAAAAAATCTGAGGCATGTGCCGGATAAGATTCTTTCCCGGGCCGCTCCAATCCCGGACTGGGAAGATTCCGTAGCCGCTTTGAGCAAAAATCTGGAATCCTGGTCAGGTCTTCTGTCTCAGCAGCCGGATATACGGGTTTTTCTCAGCCCCCCCTTCAGTGGAATTACCCGATCGTTAACGTTGTGGGCGAATCGAACCCATTGCCGGATCATGTCACCTCCGTCTCTCGATCAGATCCTTTCCTCTGAAGCGCTTGACTGGGGTAATCATGATGACCGGAAAGACAGTATATTCGTCATTGCGGGTCTGGAACGTTTTTTTATTCGACATTACAATGGACTTGACCTCATACGTCATATCATGAGGCGGTTGTCATCCACTCCCTGCCGATGTCTGATCAGTTGTGACAGCTGGGCCTGGGCGTACTTTATCCATGCACTCGATATCCAACGCATGATGCCGCCCCCCGTCACATTGTCGGCGTTTGACCGGGACAGGCTTCGGAAATGGTTTCAGGAACTTTCAGTTCGGGGCGATATAAAACAACCGGCATTCAGGCAGGCCGACGATGGTTGCTATGTCATACAGCATCCTGAAAATGTCCAGGCATCTGAAACTGCGGATTTACATCCCACTGAAAAAGAGTTGAGCGATTTTCTGTACCATCTGGCTGCCTGCAGCCGCGGCAATCCGGGAACGGCCTGGCACATCTGGCGTCACAGTCTTCGTTGCGAACCGGATGAGGCATTCAAAGATTCGAATGATATCGACATGGGAAAAGAGACGATATGGGTAAAGCCATGGAAACAGCTGGCATTGACGACGCTACCGGAAGACCTGACAAAAGAGGAATTGTTACTGCTCCATTCCCTGCTGCTGCATGGCGGGGTGAGTCTTCCTGTACTTGAAAAAATCGTTCCCATGCCCTGCCATTGTCTGGAGCAGTCACTGTTTCGAATGGCCTCATTGGGCCTGACAGAGGTGAGCAATCAAACATGGCGGGTTACTCCATTGAGCTATCCGGCCGTTCGGCGGTATGTTGAAAATGAGGGATATCTTGTTGATGCTTTTTAAATGAAGAACCAGGCCCCCTGGTAAAAGGTGTTCAGACCATGCATCCCGATCAACTGTTTGTGGATCTTCTGGCGGAATTCAATATGTTCAGGATCATAAAGATCCTTGGCGTTATCGTTGCTGCATGGGCGGCTATATTTGCGCTGGAGCGTGTTTTTCCGTGGCTGGCTGAAAAGGCTCCAGGTCGAAAACGGTTGATGATTCTTTCGACCGTTCCGGTGCTTCGGTTGTTGATCATGTTTATGGCAGTTGTAACGGTCATTCCCATGATCATAAAACCATCGGTGCAGAATCTGGTAGCGGTATTCGGCGCTGTCGGGTTGGCCGTCGGGTTTGCTTTCAAGGATTATGCGAGCAATCTGATCGCAGGGATCGTGGCCATTTATGAACAGCCCTATCGGCCGGGTGACTGGGTGAAAATTGACGGTGCCTACGGGGAAATAAAATCCATGGGGATGAGGGCCGTGAAAATGGTTACGGCCGATGATACGGTGGTGATCATTCCGCATACCAAAATCTGGGACACAAATATTTATAATGCCAATGACGGAAAACGCGAACTTCAGTGTACGGCTAATTTTTTTATTCATATGCCTCACGATGCGGAAACCGTCCGGCGGAAGCTGTATGACGTAGCCCTGACAAGCACCTGCCTTCAACCTAAAAAACCGGTTATTGTTACGGTTGAAGAAAAAATTGGAAGCACCCGTTACCGACTGAAAGCCTACCCGGTGGATGGAAGAGATCAGTTCCGGTTTGTTACAGACCTGACCATAAGGGGAAAAGCGGCCCTGTCAGAGCTGGGAGTCCGTACAGGATATCCGGTATGCCGTTATTCGATGACATCCGGTATCGACGAAAAGGGTCCGCACACCGGAATTACGGATTGACATTATGAACGTTCTTTAAGAAAATAATGTTATACAGACACCAAAAAAGGTTTATAAACAGCAGAAAGAATTTGCCCCTCCTATTTGTATCAAGGGTTGAGAAACATCCGTTTCCCACGCCTTGGTATTTACCTGTCTTCATCGTTTCGTTTGGATTTGGTACTTAATAAAATACATTAAGATAGTGCGCATAACACATTAATAACAAATAGTAATATTTAAATTTAACCTGGTCCTTACGCACAAGCTCAGCTGATTTTCGCTCCTGCGTAGAAAAATATTCCGGATTCCAGCGGGTCCGGGTGAGTTGAAAGGAAACGGTGTTATGGATATTGCCCGAAATATATTTACCAACCTGCCCGATCGTATCAGCGGATTGGGCGATATTGCGGCCAACCTGTGGTGGAGCTGGCATCCCGAATCCCGGATGCTTTTTAAAACGATCAACCGCCAGGCATGGAAGGAAAGTCTGCACAATCCGGTTAAAATGCTCAGCGAACTGCCGACGGAGGTGTTGCTCCGGTTTTCCAAAGATCCGGAATACCTGCGATATTATGATGTCGTGACGGCAAAATTCCGGAAAGAAATTATGGAAAAAAAATGTTCGATCCTGAATCGGCCCGTGGATATCGAAACCCATCGCATCGCCTATTTTTCCGCGGAGTACGGCCTGCATCACTCGCTTCCGTTTTACGCGGGCGGACTTGGATTCCTGGCCGGTGATTTCGTCAAGGAATGCAGCGATCAAATGATACCCTTGACGGCAATTGGCTTCATGTACCCGGAAGGCTATCTGTATCAGCGCATACGCGAAGACGGGTGGCAGGAAAATCCCGAGCAGCCGCTTGACCGGGATGCGGCATCCATCTATCGGGTGATGGACAACGGCAATCAGCTACTGGTCAAAATACCGTTGATCGAGCCCGAAGTGTATGTGGCCGTCTGGAAAATTGCAGTGGGTCGAATCTGCCTGTACCTGATGGATACGGACATTGAAATCAACGACCCCTGGAATCGGGAGATTTCCTCCCGCCTGTATACCGGGGATATCGAACAGCGATTGCGTCAGGAGATCGTTCTGGGAATCGGCGGTTCCGAGGTGCTGGAAAAGCTCGGAATCAAACATTCCGTGCTGCACCTGAACGAGGGGCATCCGGCCTTTGCCATTCTCGAACGCATCCGAGATCACGTGGTGGAAGGAATGAGTTTTGATGAGGCCGCGAAGCAGGTGAGGGAGACGACCGTTTTTACGACCCATACGCCGGTTCCGGCAGGACATGATGTGTTTCCGTTTCGACTGATGGAAAAATATTTCCGCTCCTACTGGTCATCTCTGGGGCTGAATCACGATCAGTTCATGAAATTGGGCGTTCATCCGGAACATCCGAATGCCGGGTTCAATATGACGGCCTTTGCCATGAGGTCGTCCGAATATCGCAACTGCGTCAGCCTGCAGCATCAGAAGGTGACCCGCCGCATGTGGAAAAGCCTCTGGCCCGGTACATCTGAGCCCGATATTCCCATAGACTATGTCACCAACGGTGTTCACGTACCGAAATGGATTGAGCCTAAAATCCATCTGCTGTTTAATCGATACCTCGGGCCGGACTGGCTGGATGATCATGACGATTCGTACGTGTGGGAGCTGATCGAGGAAATACCGGACGACGAGTTGTGGAAAACGCATTACTGGTTGAAAATCAAACTGATCGATGCCGTTCGGGAGCAGACCCGTCGGCGATGGAAATGGGATCGCGTCAGCCCGTCCATGCTCGTGACGGGCGGTACGTTTCTGGATCCGTCCGTGTTGACCATCGGGTTTGCACGTCGTTTTGCGACGTATAAACGCGCAGACCTTATTTTGAATGACGTTGCGCGATTGAAAAAACTGCTGAACGACCGATGGAAGCCGATTCAGATCATTTTTGCCGGCAAGGCGCATCCGGCCGACGATCCGGGAAAACGCATTCTGCAACGCATATTCAATGCGGCCCGTGACCCGGAAATGGGAGGGCGTATCGCGTTTGTGGAGGACTACGGAGAACAATTTGCCCAGTATATGGTCCATGGGGTGGATGTCTGGCTGAATAATCCCATGCCCCCCATGGAGGCCTGTGGTACGAGCGGAATGAAGGCAGCCCTGAACGGTGTTCCGCATCTGAGCGTCTGTGATGGTTGGTGGATGGAAGGATACAACGGGAAAAACGGGTGGGCGTTCGGCGATTATTCTGAAAATGAGAATAGAGACGCTAAAGATGCGGCACAGATTTATAACCTCTTGGAAACACAAATTATACCTGCCTATTATAGTGTATCGGATAAAGGCATCCATCATGAATGGGTGCGGATCATGAAAGAATCCATAAAAAGCTGTGCGCCCCGGTTTTCGGCCCGTCGCATGGTAAAGGAATATTCGAAAAAATTTTATTCAAAAGCCATTGCGACCTTTTCCGGTTAACACTTCAAACCTTTGATTGAAAGGTTAAAGGAATGAATCTTTCCGATACGATTCGATCGATTTTTGTGCATGAGTCGGATATCCCCGATGCCTGTAACGTTCCGGAGCCGTTCGTACAGGATTTTTTTCTTGTGAACGGTGAATTTCGGGCCTGGACCGGCCCCATGCACCCGGTGGCGTCGCCGGTATGTATCCAGACCCTGAAGGGCATCGAACGAAAAATTATCGGTTCCTATCCGTTGACCACCGAAACAGAGGCACTGGAAACACTGGAGGCGGCGGTTCGTGCCTATGACAACGGACAGGGACAGTGGCCGACCATGTCCGTGGAAGGACGGATTCGTTGCATCGAAGAATTCGCCGGACGGATGACCGAACAGAAACCCCGGGTGGTAAACCTGCTCATGTGGGAAATCGGAAAATCGTATACGGACTGTGTAAAAGAGTTTGATCGAACCATTGACTATATTCGGGATACTGTAGATGCATTGAAGGAACTTGACCGGGTGTCGGGCCGTTTCGTGATCCGGCAGCATATTATCGGTCAGATCCGTCGGGCCCCGTTGGGGGTCGTGGTCTGTATGGGGCCATACAATTATCCGCTCAATGAAACATTTACCACATTGATACCGGCCCTGATCATGGGCAACACCGTGATTCTGAAACCCCCCAAACACGGGGCCCTTCTCTACGGCCCTCTGCTGGAAGCCTTCAGGGATGTGTTTCCCCGGGGTGTCGTGAACGTTCTCTATGGTCGCGGACGGGAAATTATTCCACCGATCATGCGAACCGGAAAAGTCAATGTTCTGGCGCTGATCGGTTCCAGTCGCGCCGCGGATGCCTTGCGCAAAGACCATCCCAAACCGCACCGCCTTCGATGCGTTCTCGGACTCGAAGCCAAAAACGCCGCTATTATTCTGCCGGACGCAGATCTGGACCTGACGGTTCAGGAATGTGTACTGGGTTGCCTGTCGTTCAACGGACAGAGGTGTACGGCCCTTAAAATTCTGCTGGTGCATTCCGATATCGCGGATCAGTTTGTCGAGCGGTTGTGCCGTGCGGTGGAAAAATTGAAATTCGGATTGCCGTGGGAGGAAAATGTATTCATTACACCGCTGCCGGAACCGGACAAACCCTCGTATCTGTCCGAACTGGTGGATGATGCCCGGGGTCTTGGCGCCGAGGTGATGAATTTCGAAGGCGGCAGGGTGGAGCAGAGTTTTTTCTACCCCGCCGTGCTTTATCCGATCCATGACGGCATGAGGGTGTATCAAGAGGAGCAGTTCGGACCGGTGATTCCCGTGCAGACGTTTGACGACCTCGGCATGCCCATCGAGTACATCGTCAAATCCAATTACGGACAGCAGGTGAGTATTTTCGGCACCCATCCAGATACCATCGCACAGTTGATCGATCCCCTGGTCAATCAGGTCTGCCGTGTCAACCTCAACAGCCAGTGTCAGCGGGGACCGGATACGTTTCCGTTTACCGGCCGGAAAGACTCGGCGGAAAGCACGCTCTCGGTAACCGACGCATTGCGCGCATTTTCGATTCGAACCATGGTGGCCGGCAAGGAAAATCCACTGAACAAACGAATTATCAATGCAATCGTCAGGGATCGAAAGTCCAATTTTCTTTCCACTGATTTTATATTTTAACGTCCGGCATGACATGAACCCAACCCACAAACCTGAGGAAATGACGAAGACATTTCGCGGAAAAGTGGCATCCGTGCGGGGCAGTGTCGTGGATGTGGTTTTTCCCGAAAAGCTTCCGCCAATTCATTCGATGATATGGACCGGCAAGGAGGATTGCATTGCCGTGGAGGTTATCGAGCATCTGGATATGCATCAGGTGAGAGGGATCGCACTGACGGCAACGGCCGGTCTCGGCCGGGGTGATCCGGTCAACTGTTACGGACTTCCCCTTCGCGCTCCGGTCGGCCGGGCGCTTTTAGGGAGGATGTTTAACGTGTTCGGCCGGGCTATTGACGGAGGAGATGATCCCGATGATATGCCGCTTCGTTCCATTCATCGCCCTTCGATCGCGCTTGTGGATCGAGTGACGAGCGATGACATTTTTATCACCGGCATTAAAGCCATCGATCTGCTCATGCCGCTGGAGCAGGGTGGAAAGGCGGGGCTGTTCGGCGGGGCCGGCGTGGGCAAGACGGTTCTGATTACCGAACTGATTCACAATATGGTCGGGAAACACAAGGGAATCAGTATATTCTGCGGTATCGGCGAACGTTGTCGTGAGGGGGAGGAACTGTACCGTGAAATGGGAAAAGCCGGCGTCCTCAAGAATACCGTCATGGTGTTCGGCCAGATGAATGAATCTCCCGGTGCCCGGTTTCGCGTGGGCCATACGGCGCTGACCATGGCGGAGTATTTTCGGGACGATCTGGGGCAGAACGTTCTGCTGCTCATCGATAACATCTTTCGTTTCATACAGGCCGGAATGGAACTTTCCTGTCTGATGGGCCGCCTGCCTTCCCGGCTGGGGTATCAGCCGACCATGGCCACCGAACTGGCCGAACTTCAGGAACGCATCTCCAGTTCACGACAGGCCGCCATTACGTCCATCCAGGCGGTATACGTACCGGCCGACGATCTTACGGATCCGGCTGCCGTGCATACCTTTTCGCACCTGTCGTCGACCATTGTACTTTCACGGAAACGGGCCGGTGAGGGATTTTACCCGGCGATCGACCCGTTGGAGTCAAGGTCCATGATGCTGGCACCCAAAATCGTGGGGGTGCGTCACTATCGAACCGCCCGGGAAGTTAGAAAAACCCTGGCGACGTATGAAGAACTCAAGGATATCATCGCCATGCTCGGAATCGAGGAATTGTCCAGGGAAGATCGAAAAACCGTGGCCCGTGCGCGACGTCTGGAACGGTTTTTAACTCAACCCTTTTATTCGACCGAGCATTTTACCGGGTTTAAGGGAAAAACCGTCGATCTGGAGGACAGCATCAGCGGTTGTGAGCGGATCTTAAATGATGAATTCAGCAATGTGCCGGAAAAAGACCTGTATATGATCGGGAAAATTGACGAGGCGAAACCGAAATGAAACTGAAAATCATCCTTCCCGATAATGTGTTTCTCGATGAAACGGTAGATAAAGTCATTTCAGAAAGCCCTTCGGGCAGTTTCTGTATTCGGCCCGGACATATTGATTATGTGACGGCATTGGTGCCGGGTATTTTGTCGTATACCACTTTTGAAGACAGGGAGCACTTTCTGGCGCTTGACGGCGGATTGCTGGTCAAAAATGCCGATCAGGTATTGATCTCAAGCAGAAATGCCGTAAGCGGCGACCTCGGAACGCTTCGTGATCATGTCGCCCGAATGATCACTGACATCAGTGAAAAGGAACGAAAAACCAGGACATCAATGGCAAGGCTCGAGGCGGATTTCATTCGAAGATTCATGGAGTTTGGAAAAGTTGGATAACAGACGTCGCTCACCCGAACATTCGCGAAAGTTTGCCCGGGAAGTCCAGATCCGTGAAAAACGAAAGATCCGGGCACGAAAACGGACCGACGAAAAGATATGGTTCGGGCTGGGCATGTTCGGGCTGGTCGGCTGGTCGGTTGCCGTTCCAACGCTGATCGGCATAGCGATCGGTGTATGGATCGATCTGTCACGGCCCGGATCATACTCCTGGACGCTGATGCTTCTGGTGATCGGTATGGTGATCGGTTGCCTGAACGCATGGTTCTGGATTCAACGGGAACGAAGATCTATTTCCGAATGTCGAGAAAATTTCAATGATCGGGATTCAGATGACAATTCATGACGTGGTGCCATATCTACAGGCCTTTATTACCGGCGTGTTACTCGGATTATTTTATTTTGGCGGACTCTGGATCACCATACGAAAACTGAACCGAACAACCCATCCCCGGAGATTTCTGGCCGTAAGTTTTCTGCTGCGTCTGATACCGGTCCTGTACGGATTTTGGTATGTTCTGAAGATCGATGTGCCGGTGTTTTTTTTAACGTTTGCGGCATTTTTTGGGGTTCGATGGGTGATGAACGGTATGGTAAAAAAAGGACTGAGTGTTGAGGACTGAGGACTGAGTAAAAAGCTGATGGGGGGTATAGGGTGTAGGGTCGGGGTATGAGGGGCAGGGGAGACGGCGCGCGGGCGCAGGGGCGGCCCCCTGTGTCCGCCGGAATGGGAAAGAGGACGATCTGACCATGCATATCAGTCCGGATCATATTATTTTATGGCAGCACGGTGTGGTCGTAATAAATGCTACCCTGGTGTTTACATGGGTGGTGATGGGACTGCTGATGGTGATATCGATCCTTGCAACACGGCGCCTTTCTTCAGAAGAGAATCTGTCCCGGTGGCAGAATCTGCTTGAAAGCATAGTGAACGGCATGGCGGGACAGATAAACGATATTCATCCCGGCCGGGCCGGTCGTCTTCTGCCGTTTCTGGGAACCCTGTTTCTGTTTATTGCGTTGAGCAATATATTGGCCGTAGTTCCCGGATTCATTCCTCCCACCGGTTCACTATCCACCACCGCTGCTCTGGCGCTGTGCGTATTTATAGCGGTTCCACTCTATGGGATTTTTCAGGCCGGTCCGATCCGCTATTTGAAAAACTACGTCCGGCCCAGTCCCCTGATGCTGCCGTTCAATGTGATGGGGGAACTCAGTCGCACGCTGGCCCTGGCTGTCCGGTTGTTCGGAAACGTCATGAGCGGTAATATGATCGCCGCCATCCTTCTTTCCATCGCTCCCTTGCTGGTACCGGTGATTATGCAGCTGTTCGGCCTTCTGACCGGTCTGGTTCAGGCCTATATATTTTCCGTGCTGGCCGCGGTTTATGTGGCAGCGGGTATCGAAGTGCATGAAAAACAGGTATGAAAGGAACGTGAATTATGGACAGTCTGACGGTTACGGCATTTGCGTCAATAATTTCATCCGGCCTGTGTATCGCCATCGGTGCCATCGGTCCGGCCGTCGGTGAGGGGCGCGCGTTGGCGCAGGCGTTGAGTTCGATTGCACAGCAGCCGGATGAAACCAATACGATCACCCGGACCCTGTTTGTCGGCATGGCCATGGTGGAGTCCACTGCTATTTATTGTTTTGTGGTGGCCATGATTCTGATTTTCGCCAACCCGTTCTGGAATTATTTTATTTCCAGGGCCGGAGGATAAACCGTGTTGATCAACTGGTTTACCGTATTTGCCCAGGTGCTGAATTTTCTTGTATTGATCTGGCTGCTGAAACGGTTTTTGTATGGCCCGATTATCAGGGCTATGAACAGGCGGGAGCAATCCATTGCAGGGCGACTTCTGGATGCCGAAAAACGTCATCAAACGGCGGATCAGAGAGTTGCTGAACTTGCTGAAGAAAAATTGATATTTGAACGTGAACGTGAATCATTACGGAAAGAAACGGAAAAAGATCTGGAACAACGGCGCGAATCCGCGTTGAAAAAAATGGGTGAAGAGATTGCCGATGTTCGAGAAAGCTGGATTGGAAATCTCAGGGAAGAACAGCAGCGGTTCAGCCGCCGGCTCACCACGCGAATTGCCGAACAGGTGATGCATGTTTCCCGTAAGGTGCTCGAAGATTTAGGATGTATGGGCATGGAATGTCAGATCGTTGAGGCGTTTATCCGTAAATTGGCGGAAAGTCGTGAGACCATCGCAGGAACCGGCCTGAAGGAGACATCCGTTTTTGTGGTCCAATCCGGATTTGATATGCCGACAGAGCTGCGAAAAAAAATTGGAGGGGTCTTGAGGGAAATTTTTCAAGGAGATCAACGGATTCTGTTTGAAACCCACCCTCGTCTGGGGCCCGGCATCCAACTGGTGAGCGGAGACTGGAAAGTGGAATGGAATCTGGACTGGTACCTGAAAGGAATTGAAAAGGAGGTGTTGCAGACGATAATGCCCGCACCCCGGAGACGGATATGAAAACAGATTCCATGACCACGATTCTGCAGAAAACGACGTCAGCCGTTCAAAACGCCGTGGAGGGATATTCAGCTGAACTGGACGTGGAAGAGGCGGGGCGGATTCGATTTGTAGGACAGGGAATTGCCGTAGCCGAAGGACTCGGACGCGTAAAATCCGAAGAACTTGTAACCATGGGAAAAGATCAGATCGGTATGGTGCTGGACATTCTACCCGACCGTATCGGCATTGTTCTGCTGGAAAGCGGAAAAGACCTTCGCGCCGGGGATTCAGTCCACCGCACCGGTCGAATACTGAATGTGCCGGTGGGCGAAGCCCTGATCGGACGTGTGGTGGACCCCCTGGGGCAGCCCCTTGACGGGATGGGACCCGTCAAGGAAAATGAATACTGGGCGGTTCAGCGGGATGCGCCGAGCATTATACAGCGGGACCCTGTCACCAAACCGCTTCAGACAGGGGTGAAGGTGGTGGATGCATTGATTCCCATCGGGTGCGGACAGCGTGAATTAATTCTCGGGGATCGTCAAACCGGGAAAACCGCCATTGCGCTTGAAACCATCGTCAATCAAAAAAACAAGGACATTATCTGCGTATACTGCGCCGTCGGGCTGCGGTCGAGCAGTACTGCCAAAGCGATACGGTCGCTGAAAGAGCACAGGGCCATGGATTATACCATGGTTGTGGTGGCTGAAGGTGATGATACACCCGGTTTACAGTATATCGCCCCTTATGCCGCCACCTCCATGGCCGAATACTTTATGACAACAGGTCGGGATGTGTTGATCGTTTATGATGACCTGACCCGTCATGCCCTTGCGTATCGCCAGCTGTCCCTTCTGCTCCGGCGGCCTCCGGGACGCGAGGCGTTTCCCGGAGATATTTTTTATATTCATTCACGCCTTCTGGAACGTTCCACTCATCTGAAAACAGAGTTCGGCGGCGGTTCACTGACCGCGCTTCCGATCATAGAAACCGAGGCACAGAATATCTCCGCCTATATTCCAACCAATCTGATTTCCATTACCGACGGGCAGATTTACCTGTCACCGGATTTATTCCAGAAGGGTATTTTACCGGCCGTCGACGTGGGCAAATCCGTATCCAGGGTCGGCGGTAAGGCCCAGTTCAGTGCGTATCGAAAGGTGGCCGGGGATCTTCGGTTGTCGTATTCACAATTTCAGGAACTGGAAGCCTTTTCAAGATTCGGGACCCGTCTGGATGAACGTACCCGACAAACCCTTGAGCATGGTCGACGTGTTCGAGAAATTTTGAAACAGAACCTGTTTGATTCCCTGAGCGCCGCCGAGCAGATCGCCATCCTGTTCAGCACAACGAGCGGAATGCTGGATGCCGTAGCCCTGGAAAACATCTACCCGGCCGAACAGCGGATCGTTCAATTGATACGCACAAACAAAAATTTTCAAACAGACCTTGTGACCGCCGAAGCCGCCGGTGATATCTGGGATAAACTGCTGGACGACATCCGGAACGAACTCTCGGACCTTATCAATGCGCCTGAGGAGACAGAACATTTTGGATGATAAGAGATGTTCAGGATTTAAGGGGCTATTGGGATTGGCAGGGATGGATGGGGCGGGCCCCCTGTATCCGTCTGATTGATACAATCATTGACCCCCGGACTCACGACTGAGGACCTTATACGTTGGAATCACTGGAATCCATAAAAAAAAAGATAAAAACGACTCAGGACCTCCTGTCGGTGGTCCGGACCATGAAGAGCATGGCGGCGATCAATATACGGCATTTTGAGACCGCGGTAAATTCATTACAGGAATACAATCGCGTTATTGATCTTGGTTGGCGTGCTCTGTTTCGATCCGGAGGCGGAATTTTACCGTCACGAAAATGCACTGTCGGCATATGCCTGGTGATGGGCTCGGATCAGGGAATGTGCGGTCAGTTCAATGAAAGTCTTCTGGGTTACGTTCTGGAACAACTGCCGAAAACGAATGTCGATACTGTGCAGATGGAGTACTGGTGTGTGGGAGATCGGATAAGGGCAGGGCTGGAAGACATCGGCGTCAGAATTGACGAAACGTTTCTGCTCCCCGGCAGCCTTTCGGGAATCAACAACCAGGTCCAGGAGATTGTGCAGACCTTTGAAGCCCGACAGCAGAAAAAAGGATGTAGATTTCTGATCGTTTTTTATAATCAGATGGGCAAGGGGGGGTGGTACCAGGCGAAACTAAAGCAGCTGCTTCCGCTGGATACGCGATGGTCGGAAAAATACCGGGATTTGAAATGGCCGAACCGATGTCTGCCCCTGTTGGGATTGCCGTCGGATTTCCTGTTTGGCTGCCTGTTTCGATATTACTTGTTCGCATCGTTGTATCAGGCATTCGCGCAGTCCATGGCAAGCGAAAATGTCGCCAGACTTCGGTCCATGCAGGCCGCTGAAAAAAATATCATTGAACTGAATGAAACACTCCAAGCCCGGTTTCGCGAAACGCGTCAAAGCATTATAACGGCAGAATTGCTGGATATTATATCCGGCTTTGAAGCCGTCAGCTCCAATTGGATGTAACTAAAGCGAGTTGTGCCCGCAGATCATCGAAGAATTCTGCGTACGATCGCGTCTCCCATTTCAGCGGTCCCGACCGTTTTGCCGTTTTCGCCGGCAATGTCCGGGGTGCAGATGCCGTGTTCCAGAACGTCTTGTACGGCATGTTCAATGACATCCGCTGGTTTCTTCAGTTCCAGGCTGTAACGAAGCATCATGGCGGCAGACAGGATTTGCGCTATGGGATTGGCAACGCCTTTGCCGGCGATGTCAGGGGCCGATCCCCCTGCCGGTTCGAACAGGCCGAAGTTGCGTTCATTGAGACTGGCAGACGGCAGCAGTCCCAGCGATCCGGTCAACATGGCACACTGATCGGACAGGATGTCCCCGAACATGTTGCCGCCCAGCATGACATCAAACCGGTGAGGATCCGTCATTACCTGCATCGTGGCATTATCTATATATAAATGATCCAGTTCAACATCCGGATATTCCTTTGCGGTTTCCCGAACCACATTTCTCCAGAGTACCATGGAGATCAGAACATTGGCTTTATCGATGTTGGTGACCTTTTTTCTGCGTTTTCGCGCAGATTCAAACGCCATGCGGGCAATTCGCCTGATTTCCCGACGTGAATACACCATGGTGTCAAAGGCTCGTTCATCATCGCCGGAGCCTTCTCGCCCCTTGGGTTGTCCGAAATAAATTCCGCCGGTCAATTCACGGACCACCAGAATATCAAACCCGTCGCCCACAATAGATGGTTTGAGCGGACTGGCGCCCGCCAGAGATGGATAAATCCGGGCCGGACGAAGGTTGCAGAAAAATTCAAAATGTTTTCGCAACGGAAGCAGCGCGGCGCGTTCAGGCTGTTGCTCCGCCGGCAGGTCTTCCCACTTGGGCCCTCCCACAGAACCGAACAATATGGCGTCAGATGCTTCACATAATTTCAGTGTCTGATCGGGCAGGGCTTTTCCGAAATTGTCGATACCGATGCCCCCGACATCCGCATATTCAAGTTCCAGTTGGAACGAAAATTTTTTTTGAACGGCTTCCAGAATTTTGACGGCTTCCGTCATAACCTCCGGGCCGATGCCGTCTCCAGGTAAAATGGCTATTTTATTCATGATTAAAACCCCTTATACTTTTTACGCGAAGAATTTAACAGTGCCGATCGGATATTTGATTGCATAAAAAACTTTAAAAATTCGGCGAGAAAAAACGGAAAACTTTTGTCTGGATTGGGTCTTGGATGAAAAGTGGAGATGAGGGTATTGAAAATTACGACCCTGTCTCCGCCTTATAAAAATTTAATATTATAAGAAATTCAATTCCATAGGCCACCACGTTGGTCATCATGGATCGCTAAATTTGTATAAAATAAATATGTAACCGAATATGCCTTCGATGTCAATGAATTTGCATCGACGATGAATCTACATTGCATTCATTAATCAACGAGATTGATAAACAGCGAAAATATCTTAAGTTAAGACAGTGGTTGTGACAGAAGTAGATTGATTACACCTATAGCGTGGTGAAGATTCGGTTGATTCTTTTGATGATCAGTTAACCATCGATAAAAATGGTAAATGTATACAAAACAAAAAAAGTGCTCATGCATTAATATAAAGTATCATTCGTTTTTTTGCTGGGTAACCGATCTCCTGGCTTTTTATTCACATGGGGAAAACAGCTTTCAGATACGCACAAAAAAAATTGAAGGAAGATACAGGTTGTAGAGTTTTTTGTGGACACTTTCATAAGAGTGGATTAATAATCCGCAAGGAGCTGTTCAATAAAAATCAAAGGGGTTTTCTGGTGCTCGACGAATATTATGTAACCCGCGGGGAAGCCAAGAGAGACCTTATTAATTACATCGAGATATTTTTACGACAGCAACAGGGAGTAACAAATGAGAGACAGCCGCAAAACGATCTCCGATCAGATGCCGGGTAGTGTTCTCGATAATTTTTTTAATCTCATTCCGGGTGCACTTTTTGTGATAAATCTGAACGGCCGCATTCTCGACTGTAATGAGGCCGCCTGCGAA